>WBZO01000488.1_pt1 | contig 83733 bp, 72 predicted proteins | sample 5204261 | NCBI WGS metagenome assembly WBZO01 (sample SAMN12412400, study PRJNA552823) | activated sludge metagenome | isolation source: activated sludge from anammox sidestream of wastewater treatment plant... | place: USA: North Carolina | collected 2017-09 | reverse complement strand
GAGGGCTATGACTTCATCATGATCGGCCACAAGGGGCACCCCGAGGTCGAGGGCACGATGGGGCAGTTGAAGGAAGGCATCTACCTCGTCGAGGACGTCGAGGACGTGGCGCGCGTGCAGCCGCGCGGCGACAAGATCGCGGTGGTGACGCAGACCACGCTCAGCGTCGACGACGCGGCCACCATCCTGGCTGCGGTCAAAGAGCGCTTCCCGCAGGTGCGCGAGCCCAAGAAGCAGGACATCTGCTACGCCACGCAGAACCGCCAGGACGCCGTCAAGCTGATGGCGCCCACGGTCGACGTCGTCGTCGTCGTCGGCAGCCGCAGCAGCAGCAACAGCAACCGCCTGCGCGAGGTCGCCGAGCGCCTGGGGACGCCGGCGCACATGGTCGACTCGGCCGAGGACCTGAAGCCCGAGTGGTTCGACGGGCGGCCGCGGGTGGGCGTGACCGCCGGCGCCTCGGCGCCCGACATCCTCGTGCAGGAGGTCATCGCGCGCCTGCGCGAGCTCGGTGCGGCCACGGTGCGCAAGCTCGACGGCGTGCAGGAGCACGTGCGCTTCCCGTTGCCGCGCGGCCTGGGCGGCGCCGGGCGCGTCTGAGCAGCGGGGGCGCAGCGGGCGGCGGCAGGCAGGTGCTGCGCCGCGCGCTGCCTACAATCCGCGGTTTCGCGCGAACGCACCTGCCATGCTGGACATCAACCTGCTGCGCCGTGATCTCGACGGCGTCGTTGCCCGCCTCGAGCGGCGCAAGAGTCCGCAACCCTTTCTCGACGTGGCGCGTTTCGGCGCGCTCGAGTCCGAGCGCAAGCGCATCCAGACGCGCACCGAGGAACTGCAGTCGCGGCGCAACAGCCTCTCGCGGCAGATCGGCATGGCCAAGGGCAAGGGCGAGGACGCCTCGGTGCCCATGGCCGAAGTCGGCGCCATCGCCGACGAGCTGAAGGCAAGCGCAGAGCGCCTGGAGGCGGTGCAGGCCGAACTGCACGCCATCCTCATGGCGCTTCCCAACCTGCCGCAGGACGAGGTGCCGGTGGGCGCCGACGAGACGGGCAACGTCGAACTGCGCCGCTGGGGCGCGCCGCGCTCCTTCGACTTCGCCGTCAAGGACCACGTCGATCTCGGCGCACCGCTGGGACTGGACTTCGACACCGGCGCCAGGCTCGCGGGCGCGCGCTTCAGCTTCCTGCGCGGACCGGTGGCGCGGCTGCATCGCGCGCTGGCGCAGTTCATGCTCGATGTGCAGACGCGCGAGCATGGCTACATCGAGTGCTGGACACCCTACATCGTCAACCGCGAGATCCTCGAGGGCACGGGGCAGCTGCCCAAGTTCAAGGAGGACATGTTCTGGGTGCTGCGGGGGGGCAGCGAGGAGCAGGCCGAGCAGTACCTCATCAGCACCAGCGAGATCAGCCTCACCAACACCGTGCGCGAGCAGATCCTGGACGGCGCCGCGCTGCCGATCAGGCTCACCGCGCACAGCCCCTGCTTCCGCAGCGAGGCCGGCAGCGCCGGGCGCGACACGCGCGGCATGATCCGTCAGCACCAGTTCGACAAGGTCGAGATGGTGCAGATCACGCGGCCCGAGCAGAGCAACGCCGCGCTCGACGCGATGGTCGGCCACGCCGAGGCGGTGCTGCAGAAGCTCGAGCTGCCCTACCGCGTCGTGCTGCTGTGCACCGGTGACATGGGCTTCGGCAGTGCGCGCACCTACGACCTCGAGGTCTGGCTGCCGGCGCAGCAGACCTACCGCGAGATCAGCTCGTGCAGCAACTGCGAGGCCTTCCAGGCGCGGCGCATGCAGGCGCGCTTTCGCAACGCCGCGGGCAAGACCGAGCTCGTGCATACGCTCAACGGCTCGGGCCTGGCGGTCGGTCGCGCGCTGGTCGCGGTGCTGGAGAACCACCAGCAGGCCGACGGCAGCATCCGCATCCCCGAAGCGCTGCGTCCCTACCTTCACGGCCAGGCGCTGCTGCAGCCTTGACTCGCGGGATGAACAGGCCACCGCGTGTCCGCTAGAATCCGCGGCTGCCCTCGACCCGGGCACCATCAGGAGAGGTGGCAGAGTGGTCGAATGCGCCGGACTCGAAATCCGGTATACGGTTTACCGTATCGAGGGTTCGAATCCCTCCCTCTCCGCCACCGATGGGTTCGAGGACGTCCGGTGCTGTCCTTTCACGGCCGACCGAATCCGGGGGCGTTTCCGGGGGCGCTGCAAGTCGATCGCCGACCGCTGACGCCGGGATGATGATGCGACGTGTTCGGTGCGCGTGGGGCGGCCGGGTCTTGCCGGTTCGCGCTCTCATCGCCGACCGGCGCGGGGCTCGGCTTGCGGGGCGGCGGGCGTGGGGGTCGGCGGGTCGCCCCGCAGCCGCCAGACCCAGATCACGTCCAGCGAGTTCTCCGCGCCCGATTGCGCGCGCAGCGTGAAGCGCTGGGCGATGCGGTAGATGAGCTGCCAGGTGCCCGCCGCGGCGTTGACGCTGCGCTCGTAGCCGACATACCAGCGGCGCGAGAGCTGCTTGCCCAGGCTGACGACGGTTTCGCGCACGTCGCCTTCACCGGTCTGGTGCAGGCTCAGCGTATCCAGGCCGAGGTTGCGCAGCAGCGCGTCGGTGGGGGCTTCGCCTTCGCCGGCCAGCAGCGCCACAGCGGCGCGCTGCAGCAGCGCGGTGTCGGCACTGCCCAGGCCGTCCGAGGCGCGGCCGAGCACGAGCCAGCTCAGCTTGTCGGATTCGCTCATGTCGCCATCGGCGTACAGGCGCACGCGCGGCGCGGAGGGCGTTCCGGTGATTGCCACGCCGACGTCGACGTCGAGGTTGGGCCGCAGCGCCAGCACGTCGAGGGTCGGGTTATCGACGTCGCCGCTGAAGAGCAGCAGTCCGCGGGCGATGTCCAGCGTCTGCCCATAGGCGGCGTAGTGGCCGCCGTCGGCGCTGACGGTGCCTTCGAGCGTCAGTCGCCCGGCCTTGCTGCCCACGAAGAGCTTGCCGCCGAGCGTCGTATCCAGCCCGCGGCCGCGCACGCGCAGATGCTTGCCGAGGTCGAGTTCGACGGCCAGCGCGATCGTGCGACCGGGTCCCTGCGCGGGCGTCGACGGCACGTTGGTGCCGCTCGTGCCGGCGCGTCGCAGCACGACGTCGTCGTCGAGGCTCGGCGCGTCGCTGCGCGAGAGGTCGAACAGTCCTTCGTCGATGCGCACCTGTCCGGACAGGCTCGGCTTGCCGGCTGCGACGTCGAGCGCGAGCCGGCCGCTGGCGACGATCTGGCGGTCGATGCGCCCGAGCACGCGGAAGCGCTCGGCGTCGAGCGTGAGGCGGCTGGGCGCGCGCCCGCTGAGGTCGATGCGGCCGCCGACGCTCGCGCTGCCCTCGCCGCCCTGCAGCGTGAAGTGCTCGATCTCCGCGGAGGGGCCGCGCAGCCGCAACAGCGCCTCGCCTTGCGCCACGTCCACGCCCAGCAACAGGTTGCGCACCGCGACCTTGCCCGCGCGCATTTCACCGGCGTAGTCGGGAGCGCCGATGCGCCCGCCGACGCTGGCCACCGTGTGCATTTCGCCCGAGAGCCGCCAGCCCGGCGGCAGCCAGTTGCCCCAGATGCCGATGTTGGCGACGTGCGCCTGCACGAGGCCGTCGATCGCCGTGTCCGCGTCGGGCCAACGCTGCTCGGGCCGCGTGCGCAGGTTCAGTCGCGCCGCGGCCTCGCCGAGCGTGCGTCCGGCAAAGGCGCCGGCCACTTCCCAGCGGCCGCCGTGCGCGTTGGCGCGCAGCTGCAGCTCGCTCAGGCCGAACGGCGCGCTGGCGTTCTCCTGCGACAGGCCCAGGTCGCCGTCGCGGCGCTCGAAGACGATCTCGGCGTCGACCGTCTCGGCGACGCGAAGGTCGACGCTGGCGGCCAGACGCAGGTCGCCCTGCCAGCCCAGCGTCGGCTGCAGGCGTGCCAGCAGCGGCGCCAGCGGGAAGGGTTCGATGTCCGCGCGCAGCGCGAAGGCCGCGCGCGGCCCGCGCAGGTCCACCCGCACCTCGTCCCAGCGCAGCGAGGTGGCGTCCGCCAACTGGAGGCGGCCGGCACCGGCCTGGAACTCCTGCAGGCCCGAAACGCCGTCGAAGCTCAAGTCCAGATCAAGGTCGCGCGCCTGGGCCCATGCCGCTGCGCCGCTCTGGGCGCGCAGCGCGCTGCCGCTCCACGGCAGCAAGGCCAGTTGGGCGTTGCGTGCCGACCATCGGCCGCCGCCACGGCCGTCGCCGGTCCACCGCCCATCGGCGCTGGCGCGCAGCAGCGTTCCGGCGCCGGCGCTCAGCGCCAGACCGGCCTGCAGCGCCGGTGCGGGTCCCGCCGCAAGCGCGGTCGCCAGCTCCAGCCTATGCTGGCGCCAGGTTCCGCGCAGTTCGGCCTGCAGTTGTGCGAGCCGGCCGGTTCCCTGCATGAGGTTCAAGGCATCGACCTTCAGCAGCAGCGGCTCCTCGCTGCCGGTATCGAAGCGCCATTGCGCGCTGGCGCTTTCCGCGGCAAGCGCGCCGGCCTGGAGTCCAGTCAACCGCAGCTGCCCCTGGCTGCGTAGCGTCGGCCAGCGGCCATCGATGCTCAGGCGGGCGTCCGCGCTGCCGCCTCCGGGGGCCCATGTGGCACCCTCGGGAGCGAGCCGAACCAGCGGGGCGAGTGCGGCCAGCTGCGGCGCCTGCAGCTCGAACTGCAGGTGATCGTCGTGGCCATCGCCAAGGGGGTCGCCCTGGCCTTGCAGCTGCAGGCGGTTTTCCGCCAGCTGCAACTCGGCACTCAGGTGTGCAGGGGTGGCGGCACCGGGCTCTTGGCGCATCTCGAGGCTGAGCGCCAACGGCACGCCGGCGAGTCGCGAGTTCTCGAGCGCCAGCTTGCCGCTGCCGCCGATCTGCTGCGCCAGCGCGAGCCAGGGCAGCGTCTGCGGGGAGGGCGGCAACGTGAGTTGCAGCGCCCATTGGCCCGAGAACCGGTGCCGGCCCTGCCGCCAGACCGAACCCGCGGCACCCGGCCACCAGGGCAGCGGATCGAAATCGGCGAGTTGGCCGTGCGTGCTGACCTGCCACGGTCCCTTGCCATGGCGGCGCGCGTCGAGGTCGAACGTGGCTTGTGCCTCGCCGGCACGCGCGCGCAGGGTGCGCAGCTTGAGTTCGTGCGCGTTGGCCAGGCCGTCGATCTCGACGCGCACGGGAAGCGGACTGCCCTGGACCGGGCCCTCCAGGGTGCTCTGCACCTCCACCGTCAACGGCACGCGCCGACTCGAGGGCAGGCTTGGCGCGCCCGGATCGGGCGCAGGCAGGCCGCGCACCGTGAACGCGAGCGGTCCGCTCAACTGCATCGCCGCGGCGCGGCTGTCCAGGCGCTGGGGTTGCAACGCCTCGAGTTCGCTCTCGATGCGCAGCTGTTCGCCGCTCCACGTGCCGCTGCCGCGCCAACGGCCCGCGCCTTGGGCGCCCTCGGCCAGCAGCAGATCGAACTGCTCGATCAGCAATCGGCTGCGGTCCTTGTCCGGGCTTTGCAGCCGGGCCTGCAGACGGCGCAGCGGCAGGCGCGCCTGATCCCAGCGCCCGGGCAGGCCGTTCTCGAGCGCGATGGTGGCCGCCAGCGGACCGTCGGCGGCGTGGCTCTCGATCTCCATGCGGCCGCCGAGCGCGGTTCGCGGTGCGCCGCCGATCAGCGATCGCAGGTCCAGCCCCTGCGTGCGCAAGTGCAGGCGCGCCATTGGCCAGGCCTGCAGCGGCGTGATCGTCGTTTCCAGGTCGAGGCGCGGCGGCGCGGCGCCACGCGTGACCGCTTCGCCCTGCAGGCGTGCCTGCAGCGCGAACTGAGCCAGCGGTCCGCGGGCCTGCAGTCGTGCCGACCAAGGCGGCCCCTCGCCCCGCCCGCGTGCGAGTGCCTGCACCTGGAGCGTGAACGGTGGGCGCGCGGCGAGCGTGAGATCGCCTTCGACGTGCGCGCGCTCCCAGTCGAAGGCCAGGGTTCGCGCCTCGTAGCCACGGCCCATGGCCGCCCACAGCCGCACGTCGCGTGCCTGGGCGTCGCGCATCAGCGGCAACTGGTCGATGCGCAGCTCTGCGACCGCGGCCTCGTCGACGTCCAGCCGCAGCGGCAGTTCCAGCGTCCTGGGCATGACGATCGGCCGTGGCCCGACGGGCCCGGTGTCCACCTCGACACGGCGCGCCTGCAGCCGGCGCGCGGTCAGGCCCAGCCACTTGCCCGGGGCTGGATGCCAGCGCCATTGCAGGCCTTCGCCGACGAAGTCGTCGAGCGCCACCCACTGCTGGCCGTCGTCCCAGCGCACGACCAGGCGCCTGGCGGCGAAGCGCTCGGAGAGCAGCGCGCCTTCGCTGCCCTGGAGTTCGATTCCCGGGACGCGCGCCAGCAGCCATGCCGTGCCCTGTGGGCTGCGCAGCAGCCAAAGCGCCAGGCCCCCGAGCGACGCCAGCAGCACCGCCCCCAGCAGCGCCATCGCCAGCGCCGGCTGCGCCAGTTGCCAGGCGGCGTGCAGCGGTCCACCCGGCGCGACCGGTACTGCGGGCGGCGGCAGCGGCGGGTCGGATTCGGGCGGCATCGGCATCGGCATCGGCGCGCGTCGGGTCACGATTCAGAACGCGATGGCAACGCTGAAATGCAGGCGCAGGCGCCGCAGTTCCTGTCCATAGGCCAGGTCCAGCCGCAGCGGACCGACGGGGCTGCGCCAGCGCAGGCCGACGCCGTAGCCCAATGCCGGGTCGAGGTCTGCAAAGTCGTTGGCGGCACGGCCGGCATCGACGAACACCGCGCCCCAGAGCGAAGGCATGCGGGCGGTGAAGGGTCGCGCCAGTTCGATGCTGCCCGTGGCGAGCACCGCTCCCGAGCCGACGATGCCTGCGCTCAACGGCCCGAGCGTGCGGTAGCCGTAGCCGCGCACGGAATCGTCGCCGCCGGCGCGAAAGAGCTGCGACTCCGGTCCGACGACGCCGTTGCCGAGGAAGACCTGCCCCAGCTCGACGCGTGCCTGTCCATACCAGGATTGCCCGAGCGGCTGATAGCCCGTCAGCCGCAGGTAGGCACGCGCGAACGGGCCGCTGCGCGAGGCGCTGCCGTGCGAGCGGCCGAGCCCTCCCTGCAGGGAGAGCGTGTAGCCCTCGGTGGGCAGGAGTGCGCTGTCCAGCCGGCGCCAGTTCAGGTGGACGTTTCCCGAGACCGCGATGGTCCAGGTGTTCGTGTAGTCGGTGCTGCGCACACCGCGTTCGATCTCGGCGAACAGCAGCCGTTCCTCCCGACTCGAATCCTGGCTGCGCCCCAGGCGCAGGCGCTGCGAGGTGACGACGTCGGTGGACGAGACCAGCCGTTCGACGGAGCCGCCGAGCAGCCAGCGCCGAAAGCCCTCGCCCGGGTGCGTGCTGACCTCGCCGTTCCACGTCTGGCGCACGCGCCCGAGTTCGAACAGGTTGCTCGACGACACCGCGCGCCCGAAGACGCGCCGGTAGGCGTGCTCGAGCGAGGCGCGCGGCCCGGTGTTGGCGCTGATGCCCACGCCCACGGTGTAGACCTGCAGCGGCTGCTCGCGCAACTGCACGAGCAGCGGCGTCGCCGCAGCGAGGGCGGGGTCCGGGTCGAGCGTGACGCTCACGCTCTCGAACAGGCCGGCGCGTTGCAGCCGGTCCTGGTAGTCGAGCAGCAGCGCCTCGGTGACCGGCGTGCCGCGAGCGAAGGGCGCCAGGGCCAGAACGGTTTCCAGATCCTGCTGCTGCAGGCCTTGCACCTGGATCCGACCGCTGCGGAACAGCGGCCCGCTCTCGGCGACGGCGAAGAGGTGGGCGGCATCCTCCTCGTCGTCGATCTCGGCTGCGGTGCCGGCCCAGCTCGCGCTGGCGTAGCCGGCGCCCCGCAGCCGCGCCAGCGCAGCGGTCTTGGCGTCGCGCCAGGCCTCGTCGCGAAAGACGCTGCCCTCGGGCAGGGTCCAGGCGTGCCGCAGTTCGTCCAGCACCCGTGCAGCGGCGGTGTCACCGGCCAGGCGCGCTTCCTCGAGCTCGCCTTGCGCTTCCAGCGTCACGCGCCGCACGCGCACGGGCGGCCCGGGGTCGACGTGAATGCGCACGGTTTCGGGCCCCGGGGCCGCGTTGGCGAGGCGCTCGACCCTCACCGTCGGCCGGAAGTAGCCTTCGGTGCGCAGCAGCTCGCGCGTGCGTGCCGGCGTCACGTCCAGCAGGCGCTGCAGTTCGGTGTCGGTGACGGCGTCGCCGCGCGTGAGCTGCGCCAGGCGCGAGAGCTCGAGATGGCGCTGCAGCAGGGCGCGCAGCGCCGGCGGCGCGTCGATCTCGACGCGGACCACCGGCGGGCCTTCGGGTCCGGCCGTGGGAGCCGCAGCGCCGGCGGCGTTGCGGCCGACGCCGGTCTTCGCCGCATCCAGCAGGGCGCAGCCGCCGAGCGCGAGGGCCAGCGAGAGCGCGGCCACGGCGTTTCCAAAGGCCGGGCGCGCCCGCGGCCTCATTTGCTCAGCAGCCGCATCGCCCCCTCGAGCCCGGCCAGCGTGAGCGGGAACATGCGCTGGTTCATCAGCTGCTGCACGATGGCGATGCTCTGCCGGTACTGCCACACGCCCTGCGGCTCGGGGTTGATCCACGCGAAGTGCGGGAAGGTGTGGGTGAGGCGCTGCAGCCACTCGGCGCCGGCCTCCTCGTTGTTGTATTCGACGCTGCCCCCGGGCTGCAGGATCTCGTAGGGGCTCATGGTGGCGTCGCCGACGAAGATCAGCTTGTAGTCGCGGTTGTACTTGCGGATCACGTCCCAGGTCGGGAACTTCTCGCTGTAGCGGCGGCGGTTGTTCTTCCACATGAAGTCGTATACGCAGTTGTGGAAGTAATAGAACTCGAGGTGCTTGAACTCGCTTTTGGCGGCGCTGAAGAGCTCCTCGACGCGGTGGATGTGCTCGTCCATGGTGCCGCCGACGTCCATCAGCAGCAGCACCTTCACCTTGTTGTGGCGCTCGGGCACCATCTTGATGTCCAGCAGCCCGGCGTTGGCGGCGGTGCTGTGGATGGTGTCGTCGATGTCGAGCTCGAGCTCCGAGCCCTCGCGCGCGAAGCGGCGCAGCCGCCGCAGCGCGACCTTGATGTTGCGCGTGCCCAGTTCCTTGGTGTCGTCGTAGTCCTTGTAGGCGCGCTGGTCCCAGACCTTGACTGCGCTGCGGTTGCGGCCGCGGTCCTGGCCGATGCGTATGCCCTGCGGGTTGTAGCCGTAGGCGCCGAAGGGGCTGGTGCCGCCGGTGCCGATCATCTTGCTGCCGCCCTGGTGGCGCTCCTTCTGCTCCTGCAGGCGCTTCTTCAAGGTCTGCATGAGCTCGTCCCAGCCCATCTTCTCGATCGCCGCCTTGTCCTCGGCGCTGAGCTCGAGCTCGAGCGTCTTGCGCAGCCACTCGAGCGGCACGTCCTGCGTGAAGTCGGTGAGCATCTCCACGCCCTTGAAGTAGGCGGCGAAGGCGCGGTCGAACTTGTCGAACAGCGCCTCGTCCTTCACCAGGGTCGCGCGCGCGAGGTAGTAGAAGTCGTCGACCGAGGGGCCGATGACTTCGGCCTTCAGCGCCTCCAGCAAGGTCAGGTACTCCTTGACCGACACCGGGAGCCTGGCCGCCCGCAGCGTGTAGAAGAAGTTGATCAGCATCGCGGCGCCTTTCGCATGGGCGGTATTGTCGCGCGCAGCCGCAGGCCTGGCGTTCAGCGCGCCGCGCCCCGCCTCGTCTTGTCACGCGTGCGCTGCGGTGCCTGGCGGGCGCGGTCGTGGCGCGCGAGCCACGCGAAGAACTCGCGGTACCACTGGCGCGAGTTGCGCGGCTTGAGGATCCAGTGGTTCTCGTCGGGAAACCACAGCAGCCGCGCGGCGACGCCGCGCGCCTTGAGCGTGTTGTAGTAAGCCAGCCCTTGCGCGTCGGGAACGCGATAGTCCAGGGCGCCGTGGACGACGAGCGTGGGCGTGGCCATCGTGTCGGCACTGGCGTGCGCGCTCTGCCGGCGCACCTGCTCGGGATCGTTCCAGTAATAGGCGCCGAGTTCCCTGGCGTGCCAGCTGAAGGCGTCGTCGGCGAACATCGCCGTCCAGTCGAAGCAGCCGGCGTGGCAGACGTAGGCGGCGTAGCGCCCGGGCGCGACGTGCCCGTTCATCCACGCCACCATGTAGCCGCCGTAGCTGCCGCCGCCGGCGAAGACGCGGCGCGCGTCGGCCCAGGGGCGGGTGAGCAGCCAGTCGGTGGCGCGCTCCACGTCCTGCAGTTCGAGCTCGCCCCAGCGGTGCGTGATGCTGTCCAGGAAGGCCCAGCCGAAGCCGCTCGAGCCGTGGTAGTTGACGCAGGCCACCACGTAGCCCTGCGCGGCGAAGGTCTGCACGTTCCAGCGGTAGTGGAAGCCGTCGCCGAAGGCCGTGTGCGGACCGCCGTGGATGAGGTGCAGGATGGGGTACTTCTTCTTCGCGTCGAAGTCCGGCGGGTAGGTCAGCCACATCTGCACGGCGTCGCCCGCGGCGCCGCCGAACCAGACCTCCTCGGTGCGGCCCGTGGCCACGCCGGCGAGCAGGCGGTCGTTGAAGGACTCGATGCGCCGCGCCGCGCGCCCCGGCAGGTGCGCGTGCAGCCGCGCCGGATGGTCGATGGCGTCGGCCAGCGTGAGCAGCACGCCCGCGCGCTTGTCGAAGGCCAGCAGCGTGCCGCCGGAGACGACGCGTTCGGCGCGCCGGTCCTGCAGGTCGAAGCGCCAGAGGTGCCGGCGGCCTTCCTGCTCGGCCATGAGCAGCACCGCCTGGCCGTCGTCCTCCCACTGCAGCGGCGCCTGCACGGCGTGGTCCCATTCGCCGCTGACGACGTCCCAGCGGTGGCTCTCGCGCTCCCAGACGGCGAGCTGCTCGGGCGCGGTGTGCTTGCGCGCGTCGTGCTGGGCGAGAAAGGCCAAGCGCTGCCCGTCGGGGCTGTAGCGCGGCGCGCTGAAGTGCCAGTCGGCGTCGCGCAGCACGACCTCGATGCGCCCGCTCTGCAGGTCGATCTCGGCGATGGCGTGCCGGTTCTCGATGCGCTTCTCGGCCTGCGGGTCGAAGGCGAAGGCGATGCGGCGGCCGTCCGGGCTGAGGTCGAAGGCCTCGGCGCCCGGGTCGTGGCGCTGCAGGCTGTAGCCGCTGCCCTGCATCAGGTTGCGCACGCGGCCCGCGCCGCGCCCTGCGCGGCCGAACTCGAGCAGGTGCAGCATGGGTTCGCGCCCCTCGGGCAGGTTGTGGTCCCAGTGGCGGTACTGCGTCTGCTCGGTGGCGTAGCCGCTTTCCTTGCGCTTGCGCCGTTCGGCCAGGGCCGCGGCCTGCGCCTTCTCGCCGCGCAGCTCGGGCCAGACCCAGGACACGAAGACCAGGCCGCGGCCGTCGGGCAGCCAGCGCAGCGCCTCGACGCCGGTGGCCATGCGCGTGACGCGTTCGGCCTCGCCGCCGTCGGCGGCGATGAGGTAGATCTGCCGCTCCTCGTCCTTGTGGCCCTCCTGCTCGCGCTTGGCGAGAAAGGCGATGCGCTCGCCGCGCGGGCTCCATTGCGGCTGGCCGTCCTTGTCGCCGCAGTGCGTGAGCGGCCGCGGCGCCTCGCCCCGCGTCGAGAGCAGCCACAGGCTGCTGCGGCTGGCATTGTCCTGCATCGACGGGCGGGTCAGCGCGACCACCGCCCGCGCGCCGTCGGGGCACAGGCTGGGCGGCCCCAGGCGCTCGATGCGCCAGAGGGTGTCGACGTCGAGGCGCTTGGAGTTCTTGGCCATGGGGCAGGGGCCGGGATCGCCGGCGCGTGGTGGGCGGATCAGCGCGGCCTGGTGAGCTGCCAATCCAGGTGCGCACGCACCGTCGGCCATTCCGCGGCGGTGATGCTGTAGACCGCGGTGTCGCGCAGCGTGCCGTTGGGGCTGCGCTGGTGCGCGCGCAGGATGCCGTCCAGCTGCGCGCCCAGGCGCTCGATGGCGCGCCGGCTCTGCGTGTTCAGGCGGTGCGTGCGGAACTCGACGGCGATGCAGTCGAGCTGCTCGAAGGCGTGCGCCAGCAGCAGCCGCTTGCACTGCGTGTTGAGCGCGCTGCGCTGCGCCGAGGCCGCATACCACGTGCTGCCGATCTCGACGCGGCGGTTGGCGGCGTCGATGTTCATGTAGGTCGTCATGCCGACGACGCGGCCGCCTGCATCCAGCACCGTCCAGGGCAGCATGCGGCCCTGTGCCTGCAGCGCGAGCCGCCGCTCGATCTCGGCGGCCATGCCCTCGGGCGCGGGCACCGCGGTGTACCAGAGCCGCCAGAGCTCGCCGTCTCGCGCGGCCGCGCACAGCGCATCGTGGTGCTCGCGTGCCAGCGGCAGCAGCTGCGCGTGCGGCCCCTGCAGGGCCAGCGGGCTCGGCCAGGGGCTCACGGCGGGACCTAGCGGTTGTGCCGTTGCATGAAGACGAGCTTCTCGAACAGCGTCACGTCCTGCTCGTTCTTCAGCAGCGCGCCCACCAGCGGCGGCACCGCGACCTTCTCGTCCTTGCTCTGCAGCGCCTGCAGCGGGATGTCCTCGGCCACCAGCAGCTTGAGCCAGTCCAGCAGCTCCGAGGTCGAGGGCTTCTTCTTCAGTCCGGGCAGGCCGCGCACGTCGTAGAAGGTCTTCAGCGCCGCCGACAGCAGCTCCTTCTTCAGCCCCGGGAAGTGCACGTCGACGATGCGCTGCATGGTCTCGGCGTCCGGGAACTTGATGTAGTGGAAGAAGCAACGGCGCAGGAAGGCGTCGGGCAGCTCCTTCTCGTTGTTGGAGGTGATGAAGACGATGGGCCGGTGCCTGGCCTTCACCAGCTCGCGCGTCTCGTAGACGTAGAACTCCATGCGGTCGAGCTCGCGCAGCAGGTCGTTCGGGAACTCGATGTCGGCCTTGTCGATCTCGTCGATGAGCAGCACGACGGGCTGCTCGGCGGTGAAGGCCTGCCAGAGCACACCCTGCACGATGTAGTTGCGGATGTCGCGCACCCTGCCCGCGCTCTCGGCGTCGGCGAGCTGGCTGTCGCGCAGGCGGCTCACCGCGTCGTACTCGTAGAGGCCTTGCTGCGCCTTGGTCGTGCTCTTGATGTGCCACTGCAGCAGCGGCATCTTCATGGCCGCGGCGACCTCCTCGGCGAGCATGGTCTTGCCGGTGCCGGGCTCGCCCTTGACGAGCAAGGGGCGCTGCAGCGTGACGGCGGCGTTGACCGCCAGCATCAGATCCTGCGTGGCTACGTACTGGTCCGAACCCTGGAATTTCATCGTCGACAACGCGGGGATACTGGTGTTGAACCCAGTATAAGCGGCGGTCAAAGACGGCTTGCGCGACCTATACTGCTGCGCTGTATCAATACCCGTCCCGCGTCCAGGCGCTAAGCGGCATGATGCAATCCACCCGCTGTTCCAACCACCTCACGCCGCCGACATGATCAAAGCGATCCCCCTTCTGCTGGCCCTGGCCGGCACCGTCTCGATGGTTCCGGCCGCCCGGGCGCAGGACGCCGAAGCCGGTCACAAGAAGGCGGCGATGTGCATCGGCTGCCACGGCATCCTCGGCTACCGCGCGAGCTTCCCCGAGGTGCACAAGGTGCCCATGATCGCGGGGCAGAACGCCAAGTACCTCGAGAACGCGCTCACCGAATACAAGAAGGGCGAGCGCAAGCACCCGACGATGAAGGCCATCGCCGCCTCGCTTTCCGAGAAGGACATCGCCGACCTCGCGGCCTACTACGAGACCCTCGGCTCGGGGTCGGTGAAGACGGTGGCCGCGGCGCCGGCGCCCTCCACCGCGGTCGAGGCGCTGCTGACCAAGGGCAATTGCGCGTCCTGCCACGGTGCGGACTTCAACAAGCCGATCGATGCCAGCTATCCGCGTCTTGCAGGCCAGTACGCCGACTACCTCTACGTCGCACTCAAGGCCTACCAGATCGAGGGCAACCCGCGCATCGGGCGCGGCAATGCGATCATGGTCGGCCAGGTCGGCGCGTTCACGCACTCGGAGTTGAAGACCCTGGCCAACTACATCGGCTCGCTGCCCGGCAGCATGGCCACGGTGCCGCAGGCCAAGTTCCGCTGAATCGCGCCGCGCGCGTCCCGATCGTGCCGCGGGCGCCGGGTCAGCGCGTGGCACGGCGGCGCACGGCGTCGAGGTAGGCGTGACCGTCGGGCGGCAGGCCGCTGCGCTGGCTGGCCCAGATCATCTCGCCCAGGCACTCCATGACCTCGTGGTGCGCGGCGTGCAGCGAGCCCAGGCGGCCGGCGAGCAGTTGCACCGCCTGGTGGATTCCCGTGGGCTGGTCGATGCTGCACTGCTCCTCGATCGTGAGGTGCATCGCCAGATGCAGGAATGGGTTCGTGCGCCCGTCCTCGACCGCATAGACTGCGGCCAGCGCCTCGGCCTCGTCCTCGAGGTCGCGGTGGTACTCGGGATGCTCTTCGATCCAGCGCGTGGCCAGTGCGTCCATGGGCGTCAGCGGCTGGCCGGCGCGAAGGCGGCGCAAGGCGGTGCAGAAGAACCGGCGGACGTCGTCCTGCGAGGGTTGGAACATGTCGTCATTGTCGGCGTTTGGGATGACCGCGATTGACACTGCCCGCCTCGCGCTCTAGGATCGCGCCGACAACTTGTCTATACAAGCTGCCTTCCGCCGCAGCGCAACCCTTTCCAGGAGCGATACATGGACTTCCGACGTGAGCTTCCCCGAATGCTGATCACTGCCGCGGCGCTGTCGCTGACGGCGGGGATGGCGCTCGCCCAGATCAAGATCGGCTTCAACGTGCCCTCGACCGGCTTTGCCGCTGCCGACGGCAAGTCGGCGCTCGAGGGCGCGAAGCTCGCCGTTGCGCAGGCCAACGCCGCGGGCGGGGTGGCGGGCCAGAAGCTCGAACTCGTCGTCTACGACGACCAGGCCTCGCCCAAGGAGGCGGTGCCGGTGGCGACGAAGCTGGTCGAGAAGGACAAGGTCGTCGTCGGCGTCTCGGGTTCGTACTCGGGTTCGACGCGCGCCGCGGCCTCGATCTTCCAGCGCGCGCAGGTGCCCTACGTCGTCGCCTACGCGATCCACCCGGACATCACGCTCGCCGGCGACTACATGTTCCGCGTCTCGGCGATGGGCGAGGTGCAGGGCCGCGGCGGCGCCAAGCTGGTGCAGAACCTGGGCAAGAAGAAGGTCGTGCTGATCACCGTGAAGAACGACTTCGGACAGGCGCTGGCCGCGGGCTTCAAGGACGCAGCGCCCAAGCTCGGCCTGAGCATCGTCAACGAGTACGAGTACGCGATGCCCGACCGCCAGTTCGGGCCGCTCGTCAGCAAGGTGAAGGCCGACGATCCGGAGGTGATCTACGCCTCGGGCTACTACTTCAACGCCGGCCCGCTGGTGAGCCAGTTGCGCGCTGCGGGAATCACGGTGCCGATCATCGGCCAGGAGGGCTACGACTCCGAGAAGTTCATGGAGATCGCCGGTCCGGCCTCCGAAGGTACGCTGGTGACGACCTCGCTCGACCGCGACTCCGACGCGCCCGCGACCAAGGCCTTCCTCGCCGACTACCGCCAGGCCACCGGGACGGGTGCCGATATGGTCGCCGCGTCCAGCTACACGGCCACGATGGTGGCCATCGACGGCCTGAAGAAGAGCGGCGGCAAGGGCGGTGCCGCGCTGCGCGACGCCCTCGCCGCGGGCAGCTACGACACGCCGATCGGCAAGCTCGCCTTCAACGACCTGCACGAGGTGAAGAAGGACATCCAGGTGCAGATCGTCAAGGACAAGGCCTTTCACCGCCACTCCGTGATCAGCGATCCGGTGCTGCTGGCGCCCCCGAGCAAGAACAAGTGATCCGTTCGCGCTGCCCTTCGCACCGGCCGTCATGCTGATCGTCGAACTCGTCGCCCAGGGTCTGGTGCAGGGCAGCATCTATGCGCTGATCGCGCTCGGGCTGACCCTCGTCTACGGGCTGCTGCGCATCCTGCACGTCGCCCACGCCTCGCTCTTCACCCTCGGCGCCTACGTGGGCGTCCTGGCGGTCAACGCCGGCAGCGGCCTGGTGCCGGCCTTCGCGGGTGCGATGGTCGTTGCCGGCGTGGCCGGGGTGCTGATGTACCGGCTGGCCTACCAGCCGCTGCTGGCGAAACCGCCCTTCGTCGCGCTGATCGCATCGATCGGCCTCTACATCGCCTCGGAGGAGGCGTTTCGCATCGTCTTCGGCGCGCAGGGCCTGTCGTTCGCGGACCCGCCCCTGCAGGCGCAGGTGGCGCTTGCCAGCGGGCTGCACTTCAAGCAGGCCGAGCTGATGGTGATGGTGGGCACGGTCGCGATCATCGGCGTGCTCGCCTGGCTGCAGTCGCGCACCCGCATCGGCGTGGCCTGCCGGGCGACGGTGACCGACCCGCAGATGGCCGAGTCCTTCGGCATCTCGCTGCGCAAGGTGCGCGACATCAACTTCTTCGTCGGGTCGGCGCTGGCGGGCTTCGCCGGCGTCTGGGTGGCGCTGCTCAACAACCTCGTGGAGCCGACGATGGGTAGCGTGCCCTCGTACAAGGCGCTGGCGATCATCGTGCTCGGCGGGCTGGGGTCGGTGCCGGGGACGCTGGCCGCGGCACTCGTGCTCGGCGTCATCGAGGCCTTCGGCACGATCTACCTCGGCAAGCTGCTCGATCGCAACGCGATCGCCTTCGCCTTCCTGATCGTCGTGCTGATGGTGCGGCCGCAAGGCCTCTTCGTGCGGCGCTGAAGCGGGGTCGGTGCATGGACTACGAAATCACATTGCTCACCGGCATGGCGATCAGCGTCATGTTCGCGCTCTCGCTGAACCTGATCACGGGTTTCTGCGGGCAGATCAGCCTTGGCCACGCGGCCTTCCAGGGCGTGGGCGCCTACGCCGCGGCGATGCTCGGCAAGGCGGCCGGCTGGCCTTTCCTGGCCACGCTGCCGGCAGCGATGCTGCTGGCCGGCGCGCTCGGCGTCGTCGTCGGACTGGCTTCGCTGCGCGTGCGCGACGACTTCCTGGCGATCACGACCATGGGCGTGGTCTTCCTCTTCGTCGGCGCCGTGCGGCAGCAGGATGTGCTCGGCGGCGAGCTGGGCGTCTCGGGCATCCCGGACCACGGCTTCGGCCGGCTGGGCTTCATGGCCGCGGCGATGCTTGCCTGCGCGCTGGTGGTGCTGCTGTCGGTGCACATCCGCCGCGCCTGGATGGGCCGCGTCTTCAACGGCATCGCCGAGGACGAGGACACGATGCGCGTGCTCGGCATCGACGTGCCGCGCTACAAGCTCGCGGCCTTCGCCATCGGAACCGCACTGGCCGGCCTCTCGGGGGCGTTCCTGGCCTACCACCTGCAGTTCATCGGCGCCGACAACTTCGGCTTCATCGAATCGATCACCGTGCTGTCGATGGTCGTCGTCGGCGGCATCGGCTCGGTGCCCGGCGTGCTCGTCGCCGCGGCCCTGCTCTCGGCCCTGCCGGCCTGGTTCCAGTTCATCGGCGACTACAAGCTGCTGGTCTACGGCGGCCTGCTCTTCCTCATGATGCGCTTCTCGCCCGAGGGCATGGCCGGGCTGGTGCGGCGCCTGCGCGGCGCGGGTGCCGCGCGGGAGGGTGCCCGGTGAGCGCCGCAACGGGAACGGCCGCGGGCGCAGCGGCGCCGCTGCTCGAGGTCGAGCGCGTGACGGTGCGCTTCGGTGGCCTGACGGCGATCGACGAAGTCTCGTTCGCCGTGCGGGCGGGCGAACTGCTGGGCCTCATCGGCCCCAACGGTGCCGGCAAGACGACGATGCTGCGCGCGATCACCGGCGTCGTGCGGCCGAGCGCCGGCCAGGTACGGCTGCAGGGCCAGGCGCTCGGCGGCCTGCCGATCCACGAGCGCATCCGGCGCGGACTGGCGCTCTCGCAGCAACTCGTCCGACCTCTGCGCAGCATCTCGTTGGAAGAGAACGTGGCGCTGGCCGCCGGCCGCGCCAAGACCGTGCGTCCGTGGCGGGCGATCACGCATGTCGATGCCGGGCCCGAACGCGCGCGCGCGCGCCGGGAGCTCGAGCGCGTGGGCATCGCAGAGCTGGCGGCGCAGGGTGCCGCCAAGCAGCCGCTGGGGGTGCTCAAACGCCTCGAGATGGCGCGTGCGCACGCGCTCGACCCGCGCCTGCTGCTGCTGGACGAGCCGCTGGCAGGGCTAAACTCGAAGGAGGCGCGCGCACTTGCCGACACCATCGCCGAGATCAACCGGCAGGGCATGACGGTGGTGCTGATCGAGCACAACCTGGGCGAGGTGCTGCGCATCTGCACGCGGCTGGTCGTCCTCGACAACGGCCGCAAGATCGGTGAAGGCGAGCCGCGCAGCGTGATGGCGGACCCGGTCGTGCGCGCCGCCTATCTCGGGACCGCCGCGGAGGCCGCGCATGCTTGAACTGCAGTCCCTCTCGGCCGGCTACGGCGCGTTCCAGGCGGTGCACGAGCTCTCGCTCACGCTGCGTCCGGGAACCATCACCGGGCTGCTTGGGCCCAACGGCGCGGGCAAGTCCTCGACGCTGATGTGCATCGCCGGGCATGTGGCGCGCCAGGCGGGAAGCCTGCGCTTCGACGGGCAGGACATCAGCGGGCTGCCGGCGACCGAGCGCGTGCGCCGCGGCATCGCCATCTCGCCCGAAGGGCGGCGCCTGTTCAAGGATCTCTCGGTCGAGGACAACCTGCGCGTGGGCGGCATGGTGCAGCCGGCGCGCGTCTTCCGCGAAGACCGCGATCGCGTGCTGGCGCTGTTTCCGCGCCTTTCCGAGCGCCTGCATTCGCTGGCAGGCAACCTCTCCGGGGGTGAGCAGCAGATGCTCGCGATCGGCCGTGCGCTCATGACGCGCCCGCGCCTGGTCATGATCGACGAGCTTTCGCTGGGCCTCATGCCCAAGGTCATCGACCTGTGCTACCAGGCGCTCATGACGCTGCGCGCCGAAGGCATGACGATCCTGCTCGTCGAACAGAACACCGAGCGCGCGTTGCAGGTGGCCGACGACGTCTGCGTGCTCGAGTCCGGGCGCTCGGTATGGCAGGGGAGTGCGGCCACGGCGCGCCAGGACCCGGACCTGCTCTCGGCCTACCTCGGCCTGCTCTGAGCGACGGCCTTCCGCAGCCGGCGGCTGCGCCGACGCCGCGGCAGCGAGCTCAAGATGGCGTGAACGCCAGCCGCACGTAGATCGGTGCGTAGGGCTCGGCCTGCGTGATCTCGAGCAGGCTCTCGCGCGCGAGCTCGAGCATGGCGATGAAGGTGACGACGACCACCGGCACCGCGCTCGCGGCTTCGAAGAACTCGTGGAATTCGAGGAAGCGCCGCCCTTGCAGCCGGCGCAGCACGAGGCTCATGTGCTCGCGCACCGAGAGCTGTTCGCGGCTGATCGTGTGGTGCTGCGTCAGCCGCGCGCGCTGCAGGATCTCGGTCCAGGCCTGGCGCAGGTCGTCGGCATGCACGTCGGGCAGGCGCAGCGCCAGGCTTTGCTCGATCGTCACCTGCGCGCGCAGGAAGTCGCGCCCGAGCAGCGGCAGGGAATCGAGCTGCGCCGCGCCGAGCTTGATGCGCTCGTACTCGACGAGGCGGCGCACGAGCGCTGCGCGCGGGTCCTCGGGCTCGCCGCCGTCCTCGCTCTTGCGCAGGGGCAGCAGCATGCGCGACTTGATCTCGATGAGCATCGCCGCCATCAGCAGGTACTCGCTCGCCAGCTCGAGGTTGTGCCGGCGGATCTGTTCGATGTAGTCGAGGTACTGGCGCGTGAGGTCGGCCAGCGGCACGTCGAGGATGTTGAAGTTCTGCCGCCGGATGAGGTAGAGCAGCAGGTCCAGCGGTCCCTCGAAGGCCTCGAGAAAGACCTCCAGCGCGTCGGGCGGGATGTAGAGATCCTGCGGCAGCCGGAACAGCGGCTCGCCGTAGAGCCTGGCCACCGCCACCTGGTCCACGACCTGCGGCAGCGCGGTCGCGTCCGCCTCGGCCAGGGAGTCGTCCACGTTCAGTGCGCGCCCCCGCGCCTCATGGCTCGTTCCAGTGGTAGTACACGTAGCCCTTCTGCGGCACGCGCGCGCGGCGCCAGTCGGCTTGCGCGCTGCGGTCGATGCTGCGGTCCCACAGCAGGGCACGGCCGGCGCGCTGCTCGGCCTCGAGCGAGGGCTTCCTGGCCTTCAGCTCGTCGATGAAGAGGCCGGCATCGGACTTGTAGGGTTTCCAGAAGAAGTGCATGACGCGGCCGGCTCGGACGCCACGGGGGTTGAAACCGCGCCGATTGTATCGGGCGCACCCGAGGCTGGAGAGCGGTGCGCGTGGGCGAGAATCGGCGCGTGAGCGGCACGCCCGATCCAGCCACGGCGATCCCGGCAGGCAGCCTGCGGCGGCTGCATCTGCGCTACCTGGCCTTCGCGCTCGGCCTGGGGGTGTTCGTGCTCGTGATGGGCGTGGCCGAGCGCCTGGGCCTGCCGCAAGGCTGGATCGGCGGCGCCTTCCTGGCCGGCACCATCCTCGTCTATGCGGCGATCGGGTTCTCGACCCGCACCTCCAACGAGAGCGAGTACTACGTTGCCGGGCGCAGCGTGCCCGCGGTCTACAACGGCATGGCCACCGCCGCCGACTGGATGTCGGTGGCCTCCTTCATCGGCACCGCGGGCGTGCTCTACCTGCAGGGCTTCGGCGGGCTGGCCTACATCATCGGCTGGACCGGCGGCTACTGCCTGCTGGCGCTGCTGCTGGCACCCTACCTGCGGCGGCTGCCGGTGTATACGGCGGCCGACTTCCTCGGCCAGCGCTACGGCGGCGTGGCGCCGCGGCTGATCGGCGCCTTCGCCACCGTGGTCGTCTGCTTCGTCTACGTGGTGGCGCAGCTCTACGGCGTCGGCCTGATCGCCTCGCACCTGCTGCGCTTGAGCTTCGAGGTCGGCATCTTCATCGCTCTCGGCGGCGTCCTCGTGTGCTCCTTCCTCGGCGGCATGCGTTCGGTCACCTGGACGCAGGTGGCGCAGTACATCGTGCTCATCGTCGCGTTCCTGGTGCCGTTGATCTGGCTCGGGCTCAGGCAGCCGGAGCCGGTGGTGCCGCCACTGGCCTACGCCGAGGTGCTCGAGCGCGTGAGCGTACGCGAGCGGCAACTGCAGTCCGACCCGCGCGAGCAGGAGGTGCTGCAGCGCTGGCGCGAGCGCGCCCAGGCCGCGCGCGCCAAGCTCGACGACGTGCCGGCGGCGATGGCCGAGGATGCGCGGGCACTGGGGCGGGAACTGCAGCGCCTGCGCGCCGAGCGCGCGCCGCTGCTGCAGATCCAGCTCGCGGAGCGGCGCCTGCGGGCGCTGCCGCAGAACGAGGCGCAGGCGCGCGCGCGCTACGAAACCGAACTCGCGCAGGCGCTGCACCGCGCACAGCCGCTGGGCGGCCTGGCGCCGCAGGCCTTGCCCTTCCCGGGCGGAGATCCGCAGGGGGACGAGGAGGCGCAGCGCGTCTACCGCAGCGAGCGCATCAACTTCACCGCGCTCGTCTTCTGCCTCATGCTGGGCACCGCGGCGATGCCGCACGTGCTGGTGCGTTTCCTGACGACGCCGTCGGCGGCGGCGGCGCGGCGCTCGGTGGCCTGGTCGCTGCTGTTCATCATCGTGCTCTACATGGCGGCACCGGCGCTGGCGGTGCTGGTGAAGGCCGAGATCCTCGACGGCCTGGTCGGGCAGCCGCTGACGCAGCTGCCGGCCTGGCTGCGGCGCTGGACGCGGCGCGATCCGAGCCAGGCTTCGTACGAGGACATCAACGGCGACGGCATCCTGCAACTCGGTGAACTGCACCTCTCCAGCGACGTCATCGTGCTGCTCGCGCCCGAGATCGCGCGCCTGCCGGCGGTGATCGGCTACCTCGTCGCCGCGGGTGGCCTCGCGGCGGCCTTGTCCACCGCCGACGGACTGCTGTTGTCGATCGCCAGCGCCTTCTCGCACGACGTCTATCGCGGCGCGATCGATCCGCGCGCACCCGCGATGCGCGCCGTCATCCTCTCCAAGGCGCTGGTGCTGATGGTCGCGGTGATGGCGGCGATGGCGGCCTCGCTGCGGCCCGAGCGCGTCGTCACGCTGGTGGCGGCGGCGTTCTCGATCGCCGCCTCGGCCTTGTTCGCGCCGCTGGTGATGGGCATCTTCTGGCGCCGCGCCAATCGCTGGGGCGCGGTCGCAGGGATGCTGGCGGGCCTGGGCACCTGCCTCTGGTACATGGCCGTCAACCTGCCCTGGAGCCGCGAGCTGCTGGGCGTCACCATGCCGCTGGCGCAGGCGCGGTGGCTGGATCTGGAGCCGACATCGGCGGGCGTCTTCGGCGTCAGTGCGAGCTTCGTCGCCGTCTTCCTCGGCAGCATCGTCGGTGGCCGCGTCTGCCGCGGCCGAGAGGAGGGAGCGGCCGTGGTCGAGCGCCTGCGCCGGCCCTGAGGGCGCCGTCGGCGCCGTGCCGCTCAGCCTGGCGCCGCATCGGCGGGGTCGTCGATGCCTTCGAAGGCCGCGGCAACCGTCGGCACGATCTGGTCGGCGCCCAACTGCTCCTCGAAGCCCGAGCGGCGCATCAGCGACAGCGGTTGCTCGTTGACGTTGGCCAGCACCAGGGCGACGCCCTTGCGCTGCAGGGTGCGGTGCAGTTCCCGCAGCGCATCCAGCCCCGACGTGTCCATCGAGAACAGCCGGTGCATGTCGAGCACGAGCGCCCGCGTGCCGGGCGCCACCTGCGCCGACAGCGCCTCGATCTTGCCGACGGCGCCGAAGAAGAGCGGGCCGAAGAGCTCGAAGGCCTGCACGCCCTCGGGCAGGCCTTCGCGCGGCAGCGCGTGCACGCGAAAGAGCGTGCTCATGCGGTGGATGAAGAAGGCGCAGGCGAGCACCAGGCCGACCTCGACGGCGACCGTGAGGTCGAACACCACCGTGAGCAGGAAGGTGCCGACGAGGATGATGCGGTACTGCAGGCTGAAGTGCCGCAGCCGCGCGAATTCGCGCCACTCGCCCATGTTCCAGGCGACGAAGGCGAGGATTCCCGCCAGCGCCGCCAGGGGCACGTTGGTCGCCAGCGGTGCGGCCACGAGCACGACGAGCAGGAGGGTGAGCGCGTGCACGAGCCCGGCCACCGGCGTGCGCGCGCCCGCGCGTACATTGGTGACGGTGCGGGCGATGGTGCCGGTGGCCGGCAGGCCGCCGAAGAGCGGAGTCACGACGTTGGCCACGCCCTGGGCCATCAGTTCCTGGTTGGGATCGTGACGCGGTGCATCGATCAGCGTGTCGGCCACGCGCGCGCAGAGCAGCGACTCGATGGACCCGAGCAGGGCGATCGTCACCGTCGGGATCAGCAGTTGCTTGGCGGTCTCCCAGTCGAAGGCGGGCAGCGTCAGCTGCGGCAGCGTGCGGGGGATGCCGCCGAAGCGCGAGCCGATGGTTTCCACCGGCAGCCCGAACAGGCTCACGGCGAGCGTCGCCAGCATGAGCGCGACGAGGGTGCCCGGCAGGTGCGCGAGGAGCCGGCGCAGCTTGGGCGCCAGGCCCCGGGCATCGACCGGCATGCGATAGCTCTTGGGCCAGAGCACGACGATCGCCAGGCTGGTGCAGGCGATGACCAGCGCGTAGGGATTCACCGTGTGCGCGTGCTGCGCCAGCACCTTGACCAGCGCGAAGAAGTCGCCCGGCAGCTTCGGGGTCACCAGCCCGAAGAAGTCCTTCACCTGCGACAGTCCGATCAGCACCGCGATGCCGTTGGTGAAGCCGATGACGATGGCCACCGGCACGTAGCGCACCAGCACGCCGAGCTTGAACAGGCCCATGAGGAACATCAGTGCGCCCGCCATGGCGGTGCTGATGAGGAGGTTGGTGAGGCCGTAGCGCTCGAGGATGCCGTAGACGATGACGATGAATGCGCCCGCGGGGCCGCCGATCTGCACGCTCGAGCCGCCGAGTGCGGAGATGAGCATGCCCGCGACGATGGCCGTGAACAGCCCCTGCTCGGGCTTCACGCCCGAGGCGATGGCAAAGGCCATCGCCAGCGGCAGCGCGACGACGCCGACGGTCAGGCCAGCGCCGACGTCGGCGACGAAAGTCTGGCGGTCGTAGCCGCCGGCGAGCGCGTCGCGCAGCCGGGGGCGGAAAGGGTGAAGGCGGGCGGGAAGCATGCGGTCTCCAGGCGAGCGATGGGGCCAGGGGGCTCCACCGCGGGAGGTCCGCAGTGATGCGTGTGCACGATGAACCGGCGTCTGCGGGTGAGGAGGCAGACGCGCGGATCGACCGTCCAGCTCAGGTCGGCGCTGCGCCGCGCCCAGAGCGTCGAGATGCCGTGCATGGCGTCGATGATGCCATCTTCGGACGCGGCCGGCGTGGCCGCCGCGCTATCCCGTCGGCAGAGCGAAGTCGGGCAGCAGCCCGGCCTGGCGCAGCCGCCAGAGCACGAGCGCCGCGGCGGCCAGCAGCAGCAGCGTGCCGAGCAGCCGCAGCGGACGCTTGTGCTGCCGCAGGCGCAGCGTCAGGCGCTGCCGCCAACCCGGACGCAGATGCTCCGGCAGGTGCCCCGGATCGGAGAGTGCGGCGCGCACGGCGCCGATGTCCTGCGGTCGGTCGCGGGGTTGTGGCGCGAGCATCCATTCGACGACCGCGAGGAATTCGAGCGTATGGCGTCTCAGCACGGCTTCCGGCCACGTCAGTGCCGCCGCGCCGTTCACGCGCAGCGGCGCCGGCGCAGGAGGCTTGCCGACCATCAGGCAGTGCAGCACCGCGCCGAGGCCGTAGACGTCGGTCCAGGGGCGCGGTGCAGCGCATCGACGGCGGCCAGCAGCGGTTGCAGCAGCGCGCGCAGCGCGGGCTCGCGCGGAGGGCGTCCGCGGGCCTGCATCGTCTCCTTCAGGTTGCGTCCGGCGACGAGGTCCATCGCCATGTAGGCGCTGCCGTTCTCCTCCCAACTGCCGTAGACCGTCACCAGGCCCGGGTCGCGCACGCGCGAAAGGAACTTGCCCTCGTCCAGGAAGGCGCGAAGGCCTTGCGCGAAGCGTTCCTCGTCCTCGATCCGGCGTGGCAGCACTTGCGTTGCGCCTTCGCGTCGTGCGAGATCCGCAGGAAGGTACTCCTTGACCGCGTACTCGTTCTCGCTCTCCAGGTCCCAGACGCGATAGCCGTAGCCGTACTGCCCCAGACCGAGCACGCCGCGCAGCTCGAAGCTGCCCAGGCGCGTGCCGATGGGCAGCGGCGCCGGGGGCGGTGACTTGCGTTGCGGGCGCGGAGCAGGCATGCACCCGCGAGCCTAGCAAGGCGGTTGCCGCCTCGAGCCGGCGCACCCCCCGAATCGGGGCCCGCGGCCCGGGGGACCGGGCGAACCGGGCCTGGGCAAGGCTCAGCGCACGCGCAGGCCCGGCGCCGCGTCGGGCCAGGGCTCGAGCAGGTGCAGCCCGGGATGGCCCTTCTCGTCGGCGTGGCTGGCGGCCAGCACCATGCCCTCGCTGACGCCGAACTTCATCTTGCGCGGCGCGAGGTTGGCCACCAGCACCGTCAGCTTGCCGACCAGGGCGTCGGGGTCGAAGCTGGCGGCGATGCCGCTGAAGACGTTCCTCGTGCGCCCTTCGCCGGCGTCCAGCGTCAGGCGCAGCAGCTTGCTGCTGCCTTCGACGCGCTCGGCGGCGACGATTCGCGCCAGGCGCAGGTCGACCTTGGCGAAGTCGTCGATGCCGATCTGCGGTGCCAGCGCTTCGCCGCCGGGAAGTGCCGGCGTCGGCTCCGCCGCGTCGGAGGGATCGGGCGCGTCGAAGAGCGCGTCCATCGCCTTCGCGTCCACGCGCTGCATCAGGTGCGTGAAGGGGCCGATGACGTGCGCGCCGAGCGCGCGCGCGCTGTCGGCCCATTGCAGCGGCTCGATCTTCAGGAAGGCCTCGACCCGCGCCGCGAGCTCGGGGAGCACGGGTTTCAGGTACAGGGTGAGCAGGCGGAAGGCCTCGATGGAGGTGCTGCAGACGTCGTGCAGCGCCGCGTCCTGGCCCGGCCGCTTCGCGATCTCCCAGGGCTTGCGCGTGTCGACGTACTCGTTGACGCGGTCGGCCAGCAGCATGATCTCGCGCAGCGCCTTGCCGAATTCGCGCGCGTCGTAGAGCTGCGCGATCGGCTCGGCCTGCGCGCGCAGCGCGTCCAGCACCATGCGGCCCTCGACGCCGACGTCGGCGCTGAGCCGCCCGCCGAAGCGCTTGGCGATGAAGCCCGCGGCGCGACTGGCGATGTTGACGTACTTGCCGACGAGGTCGGCGTTGACGCGCGCGACGAAGTCGTCGGGGTTGAAGTCCAGATCCTCGACGCGCGCATTCAGCTTGGCGGCGATGTAGTAGCGCAGCCACTGCGCGTCCATGCCGAGCTCGAGGTAGCGCAGCGGGTCGATGCCGGTGCCGCGGCTCTTGCTCATCTTCTCGCCGCTGACGGTGAGGAAGCCGTGCACGTAGACGCGGTCGGGCGTCTTGCGGCCGCTGAACTTCAGCATCGCCGGCCAGAAGAGGGTGTGGAAGGTGACGATGTCCTTGCCGATGAAGTGCACCTGCTCGAGCTCGGGCTGCGCGAGATAGGCGTCGAAGTCGACGCCGAGCTTGCCGCAGAGGTTCTTCAGGCTCGCCAGGTAGCCGATGGGCGCGTCCAGCCAGACGTAGAAGTACTTGCCCGGCGCGTCCGGGATCTCGATGCCGAAGTAGGGCGCGTCGCGGCTGATGTCCCAGTCGCCCAGGCCCACCTTGCCGGCCTCGTCGCGCACGAACCACTCGCGCACCTTGTTGGCGACTTCGGGCTGCAGGCGGCCCTCCTGCGTCCAGTTCTCCAGATACTCGACGCAGCGCGGGTCGGAGAGCTTGAAGAAGAAGTGCTCGCTCGAGCGCAGCTCGGGCGTGGCCCCGGAGAGCGCCGAATACGGGTTCTTCAGCTCGGTGGGGGCGTAGACCGCGCCGCAGACCTCGCAGTTGTCGCCGTACTGGTCCTTCGCGCCGCAGCGCGGGCACTCGCCCTTGATGAAGCGGTCGGGCAGGAACATGCCCTTGTCGGGGTCGAAGAACTGCTCGATCGTGCGCGTCTGGACGAGGTCGTTGGCGCGCAGAGCGCGGTAGATGTCCTGCGCGAGCGCGTGGTTCTCCGGCGCGTCGGTGCTGTGCCAGTTGTCGAAGCCGATGTGAAAGCCGTCCAGGTAGCGCGCGCGCCCGGCGGCGATCCCTGCGACGAAGGCCTGCGGCGTGAGGCCGGCCTTCTCCGCCGCGATCATGATCGGTGCGCCGTGGGCGTCGTCGGCGCAGACGAAGCGCACCTCGTGCCCGCGCATGCGCTGGAAGCGCACCCAGGTGTCGGCCTGGATGTACTCCATCATGTGCCCGATGTGGAACGGCGCGTTGGCGTAGGGCAGAGCGGTGGTGACGAAGAGCTTGCGGGTCATGGCGGCGCCGTCGGGGGCAGGGGCGCGATTCTAGGGCGCAGACCCCACTGGCATCCCGGCCGCAGCCCATTCGCTAGACTGCCCGCAAGTCGCTGCGCTGCCGCGTGCCGGGTGCCGCGTCTCCCGCGCCTTCTTCCCCTCCCTCCATTGCAGACCAGGTCCTCACTCCCCATGTCCACCGTCACCGAAGCTGCCCTGACCGAAGCGCTCCGATCCGTTCGCGACCCGCAGACCGGCGTGGACTACGTCTCCTCGCGCCAGATCGAGAACCTGCGCATCGAAGGCGACGACGTCGCCTTCGACGTCGTGCTGGGCTATCCCGCGCGCAGCCAGCATCCGGCGCTGCGCAAGGCCCTGGTTGCCGCGGCGCGCTCGGTGCCGGGGGTCGACAACGTCAGCGTCAACCTGACGACGCGCATCGTCGCGCACGCGGTGCAGCGCGGCGTGCAGTTGCTTCCCAAGGTGAAGAACATCGTCGCCGTCGCCTCCGGCAAGGGCGGCGTGGGCAAGAGCACGACGACCGTCAACCTGGCGCTGGCGCTGGCTGCCGAAGGGGCCAGCGTCGGCATCCTCGATGCGGACATCTACGGCCCGAGCCAGCCGATGATGATGGGCATCGAAGGCCGCCCGGCGAGCCCCGACGGCAAGAGCATGGAGCCGCTCGAGAACTACGGCGTGCAGGTGATGTCGATCGGCTTTCTGGTGGAACCCGACCAGGCCATGATCTGGCGCGGCCCCATGGCCACGCAGGCGCTGGATCAGCTGCTGCACCAGACGCAGTGGCGCGAGCTCGACTACCTGCTCGTCGACATGCCGCCGGGCACCGGCGACATCGCGCTCTCGCTCAGCCAGCGCGTGCCGCTCACCGGTGCGGTCATCGTCACCACGCCGCAGGACATCGCGCTGCTGGACGCGAAGAAGGGTCTGAAGATGTTCGAGAAGGTGGGCGTCCCCATTCTGGGCATCGTCGAGAACATGGCCGTCTACTGCTGCCCCAACTGCGGCCACACCGAGCACATCTTCGGCGCCGAGGGCGGCCGCCGCATGGCCGAGCAGTATGCCGTCGACTACCTCGGCGCGCTGCCGCTGAATATGCAGATCCGGGTTCAGGCCGACGGCGGCAAGCCCAGCGTCGTCGCCGATCCCGAGGGCGAGATCGCCGCCATCTACAGGTCGGTGGCGCGCCAGGTGGCGGTGAAGATCGCGCTCAAGGGCAAGGACTACACGGGCAAGTTCCCGACGATCGCGGTGAGTCAGTCGACCTGAAGCCCGCGCGGCGCCGCACGCTCGCCACCGACCGGAGGCGGCACGGGATCGATTCCGAACAGCTCGCGCAGCGCCTCGCGGTAAGCGTCGGCGCCGATGGCGCCGACGTCCTCGTGCACCGCGCCTTCGACGAGAACGAAGCGCTTGGGCTCGCGCGCGCGTTCGTAGAGGGCGCGCCCGAGCGCGGGGTCGATCATGCTGTCCGCCGCCGCGTGCACGATCAACACCGGCGAACCCACATCGGCGATGCGCGCGGCGCCGTCCAGCGTCTGCGTGACCAGCGCACGCACCGGAAGCCAGCCCCAGCGCGTGCTCTTCAGCACGTCGATCGCCGAGGTGAAGCCGCCCTCGACGATGAGCCCGGACTCGTCGTCCACTTCCTGCGCCAGGCGCACGGCGACGGCGCCGCCCAGCGAATGGCCGAAGATGAAGCGCCGCGCCTGCGGGTGGCGCCGCGCGAGCCAGCGCCAGGCCGCGTGCGCGTCCTCGGCGGCCAGGGTTTCCGAAGGCATCCAGTCGCTGCTGCGCCCGAAACCGCGATAGTCGATCGCCAGCACCGAGAAGCCCAGCGCGTGCAATTGCCGCATGCGCGGGGCGCTGGCACGGACGTCCCAGCGTACGCCGTGCAGGAAGAGCAGCACCGGTGCCGACGCCTCCTCACGCGCCAGCCACAGTCCGTGCAGGTTCACGACCTGCCCGCGCTGCTCCGGATGCTCGGAAACGAAGTCGATCCACGCATCCTGCATTCCCGCGGCCGCGGCCACGCCCGGCGCCCAGGCCTGGCGCGTGGTGAGGAAAATCCAGCGCCGCTGCTCGTAGTCGACCACCGCGCAACCCTGCAGCGCAGCGGCGAGCGCAAGCGCAAGCATGCGCGCGCGGTGTTTCCGCTTCCTGGTACAACGAAGATGCATTATCATGCGTTCATCGCTTGACCGATGATTCGTTTGTGTCCGAGAGCAGCATTTTGATGCAGGCCGAGGTGTCGCCCCAAGCGGTGGGCGACGAGACTTCGATCAGCGAGAAGAACCCCTTCCTGGTCGCGCTGGGCGAGCGCGTGCGCGCGCTGCGTGCACGCCGCGGCATGACGCGCAAGGCCGTCGCGCTGGCCGCGGATGTTTCGGAGCGGCATCTCGCCAACCTCGAATACGGGCTGGGCAACGCCTCCATCCTCGTGCTGCTGCAGGTGGCCAAGGCCTTGCACTGCTCGCTGGCCGAACTGACGGGCGACGTGACGACGTCCAACCCCGAATGGCTGCTGATCCGCGAGCTGCTCGAAGGTCGCGATGAACCCACGCTGCGCCGCGCCCGCGTGGCCATCGGGCAGATGTTGGGCACCGGCGGTGCCAATGCGGCCGATCCGGCGCTGCGCAGTACGCGCGTGGCGCTGGTGGGGCTGCGCGGCGCGGGCAAGAGCACGCTCGGGCGCATGCTCGCCAACGACCTCGGCTACCCCTTCGTCGAGCTCAGCCACGAGATCGAGCAGTTCGCCGGCTGCAGCGTGAGCGAGATCCAGGCGCTCTACGGCGTCAACGCCTACCGCCGCTACGAGCGCCGCGCGCTCGAGGAGGCGATCCAGATCTATCCCGAAGCCGTCATCGCCACGCCGGGCGGCCTCGTCTCCGATGCCGCCACCTTCAACCTGCTGCTGGCGCACTGCACCACGGTCTGGCTGCACGCGGCGCCCGAGGATCACATGCGCCGCGTGCGCGCGCAGGGCGACCTGCGGCCGATCGCTGCCAGTGCCGAGGCCATGGACGATCTGCGCCGCATCCTCGCCGGCCGCGCGGCCTTCTACTCGAAGGCCGAGTTCCGGCAGGACACCAGCGCGCAGCCGCTGCAGGCGACTTTCGAGGCCTTGCGCAAGCTGGTGCGCGAGGCGTTGGGGCTGGCGGTCTGAGCCGCCGCCGGCGACCGGCTCACTCGCGCACCACGGTGACGCTGCAGTTGGCCCTGGCGACGACCTCCGAGCTGACGCTGCCGAAGTGCCGGCGCAGCGCGGAGGCGCCGCGCGCGCCCATGACGATGTGATCGGCCTGCGCGCGCGCGGCGAAGTCGATGATCGCCGCCGCGGGTTCGGGCGCCTCGAGCACGTGAACGCTCACCCGTCCCTCGTCGAGCGCCAGGCTTTGCAGCAGCGGCCGCACCCAGTGCCTGAGCGCCACGCGCTGCCTGACGTGGCGACTGCGGCCTTGTTCGTCCAGGCGCGAGTCCGTCGCCAGGCGGCTGCTGCGCAGCACGCTGACGCACACCAGGCGTGCGCCGGGTTCGGTGAGCACGATGCGGCGTACCGTCTCGCGCAGGTGCTCGAGCAGGCCGCTGCCGGCGTTCTCGACGTCGATCGCGGCGACGACGATCGGGCTCCTCCTCAGGCGGCTGGCCGCTGCGGGACTCGCGCGAGTTCGCGGCACCTCCTCGTTGAGGCTGCGCAGGCGGCGCTTGAGCCGCCGCCAGCGGCTGTCCACCCGGCCCTTGGCGGCGCGCGCGGTGAGCGCCACCTGCGCGGGGAAGCGCAGCGCCAGCGCCATCTGCGCGCCGGTCTGCAGGCGCTGCACGGGATCGACCTCGAGCCCGTGAAGGATGACCTCCTGCAACCAGGGCGGGCAGTCGGGGCGAAGCCGCACCGGCGGCACGGGATCCTCGAACAGCCGTCGGCGCAGGCCGCGCACGGTGTCGGGCTGGCCGAAGGGGCGCTGGCCGGTGGTGAAGTGGTAGAGCATCACGGCAAGCGCGAAGAGGTCGCTGCGCGGATCGTCGCGCACGTGCCGCACCTGCTCGGGCGCCATGTAGGGGCTCGTCCCCAGCGGCAGCCCGAAGGCCTCGTCGAGGAGGTCGGGCAACTGGTCGTGGCGCGAGAGACCGAAGTCGATGAGCACCGCGCTGCCGTCGGCGCGGAACATGATGTTGCTCGGCTTCACGTCCAGGTGCACGAGGCCTTGGCGGTGCAGCTCATGCAAGGCGATGGCCACGCGGGCGCCGATCTCGATCACCTCGTCGATCGGCAGGGGCGCTGCCGCCAGCCGCGGGCGCAGCGACGATCCCTCGATGCGCTCCATGACGATGTAGGGCATCCGCGTGAAGTCCCCGCGGGCGACGAAGCGCGGCACGTGCGGGCCTTGCAGCATCGGCAGGATCATCTGCTCGACCTCGAAGCCGACGATGGCCGCCGGATCGTCCCAGCCCTGGATTCGGGGCACTTTCATCACGAGCGGCAGGGCGTCGTCCTCGTCGACGGCGGGGCAGCCGGCGTGGTCCCCCTCCTGCGGGTCGTCGGCGACGCGGCGCACGCCCCAGATCGTCGCCATGCCGCCCTGGTGCAGCATTTCCTCGACGACGAAGTCGTCGATGCGCTGGCCCGGGCGCACGAGCGGTGCGGGCGCGGGCAGGACGCCTGGCGCGTCGGCGGCGGGAGAGGTCATGCGAGCGTCGTCGAAGGTCGGTTGCACGCCCGCGGCTGCCGCTTCAGTACCCGTGCGCAAGCCGGTCGGCCAGCGCCGCGGGCAGGCCGGCGGCACGGATCTTCGCCGCTGCGCTCTCGTGGTCATACGGAACGCGCCACCAGGTGACGCTGCCGGGGGTGTCGTCGTACACGGCATAGCAGGCGGCGGGGTCGCCGTCGCGCGGCTGGCCGACCGAGCCCGCGATCGCCAGCCATCGGCGTGAGGCGAGCAGGGGGACGGGAACGCCCGGCGTGGGGATGAAGTCGGCCGCCGTGCCGCCGCTGGGCGCCAGGTGGTAGAGCCGTGCCTCGTGCACGTGACCGCAGAAGGTGGCGTGCGCGCTCGTCGCCCGCAGGCTGCGCGCGGCGTCGGCACGCTCGAGCACGTAGCCCCAGTCGCCGGGCTCCCAGGCGTTGGCATGCACGAAGAGGCAGTCGCCGCGGCGCTGCTCGAGCGGCAGGTCGGCCAGAAAGGCGATCTGGCCGGCGTCGAGCTGCCCGCGCGTCCACTCGATCACCTGCCGCGGCTCGGCGCGCATCTCCGGACTGCTGCCGCGCGCGGTGGCCTGGTCGTGGTTGCCCTGCACGGCGACCGCGCCGGCTGCCACCAGCGCACGTGCGCGTTCCAGCACCCAGGCCGGATCGGCGCCGTAGCCGACGAGGTCGCCCAGGAGCGCGAAGGACTCGATGCGCTGTCCGGCCGCGTGTTCGAGCACCGCTTCCAAGGCCTCGCGGTTGGCGTGCAGGTCCGAGAGGATCGCCGTGCGCATGCTCATCCGCGTCCGACGAAAGGCATGCGCGTGGCCATCACGTTGACGAAGAGCATGTTGGCCGAGAGCGGCAGCCCGGCCATGGTCATGAAGGCCTCGACGACGCAGGCCAGGTCCATGCGTGCCTCGGCGCGCACGCTGCCGTCGGCCTGCAGGATGCCCGCGGCCATGCGCTCGGTCATCTCGCTGGCGGCGTTGCCGATGTCGATCTGGCCCACGGCGATGTCGAAGGCGCGGCCGTCCAGCGCCGCCGCGCGCGTGAGGCCGCTGATGGCGTGCTTGGTCGCCGTGTAGCCGATCGAGCCCGGGCGCGGCGCGTAGGCCGAGATGCTGCCGTTGTTGACGATGCGCCCGCCCTGCGGCCGCTGGCGGCGCATGAGGGCGAAGGCGCGGCTCAGGCAGTAGAAGCTGCCGTTCAGGTTGGCGTCGACGATGCGCCGCCAGTCCGCGCCGCTGACCTCGTCCGGCGTCTGCGCCGGCAGGCCGATGCCGGCGTTGTTGAAGAGCAGGTCCAGGCGCCCGAACTGCGCCTCGATGCGCGCGAAGGCCGCCTCGACCTCGTCCTCCTCGCCGACGTCGCAGGCGATGGCGAGCGCCTGCGCCGCGGCGGCGCCTGCGAGGCTGGCGGTCTCCTGCAGTGCGGCCTCGCGGCGACCCAGCAGCGCCACGCTCCAGCCCGCGCCCAGCAGCGCGAGCGCACAGGCGCGGCCTATGCCCGAGCCGGCGCCGGTGACGGCGGCATATTTCATGTGGCGGTCCTCGACATCGTGAAAGCGCGATTCTCGCCGCGCCGCGCGCGGTCTATGCTCGCGGCGCGCTGACCTCGGCGGCGTCCGTCGCCCGCGCCCATTGTCTTTGCCCCTTGCCGGCCCGTCATGGCGGCGGCCACGCGACTCCTGCGATGAACGACCTGCCCAGCCTCGTCAAGCACGTTCTCTTCACCGATCGCGACGGCCGGGCGCGCTGGCGGCAGGAGGAGCTGGTCCTTTGTGACGGCAAGCCGCAGGCGCGCCTGACGCCGCTGGCGGCCAGCAGCGGCTACCAGCTGCGCCACAGCCCGGTGGGCTTTCGCAGCGAGTTCCACTGCACCGGCGAGGCGCAGTGGGTCTTCATCCTGCAGGGCTGCATGGAGATCGGCCTGCAGGACGGCAGCACGCGCGTCTTCGGCCCCGGCGAGCACTTCTACTCGGCCGACCTGCTGCCCGAGGGCGCGAGCTTCGACCCCACGCTGCACGGCCACTGCAGCCGCCAGGTCGGCGCCCAGCCGCTGGTGACGCTGTTCGTGCGCGGCTGATCGGGGGGCTGCAGCCCGGCACACCTGAGCCATGCCGCCATCGTCACCGCCGGCCGCGCCTTCGAGCCCGCCCTTGTGGCGCTTGCGCCTGCTGGGCGGCTTCGAGATCGACGACGGACGGCGCTGCCTGCGCCGGCTGCACAGCCGCGCCGCCGTGCTGCTGCTGGCGCGCTTGGCGCTGCGGCCTGCGCGCGACCACGGGCGCGAGGAGCTGGCCGCCCTGCTGTGGCCGCAGGTCGATCTCGTCACCGGGCTGGCGCGTCTGCGGCAGACGCTCAGCACGCTGCGCGCCGCGCTCGAGCGGCAGGGCGGACTGCAGGTGTCGCGCCCGCTGCTGGCCGCCGACCGCCGCGTGCTGCGCCTGCTGCCGGGCGCGCTGGAGTGCGACGTCTGGGCGTTCGAGCGTGCCAGCGCGGCCGGCGCGGCGCACGCCGCGCTTGCCTGCTACGGGGGCGAGTTGCTCCCGGGCTACTACGACGACTGGCTGGTCGAGGAGCGCATGCGGCTGCAGGCCCTGGCCGAGCGCATGGCGCCGTCCGCGGGGCCGAGGCCTTGGGCTGCCGTCGCGGCGCCCGGTGGGGAAGTCCAGCTGCTGGCCGATCCGCCGGCGCTGGGGGAGCGCATGCCGCTGCCCGCGCAGGGGATCGAACACACGCTGCCCATGCCGCTTGGGCACTGGCATGGCGATGCGGCGCTGATCGACGATCTGGTGCGCGCCGTCGACCGCCAGGCGCTGACGACGCTGCGCGGAGCCGGCGGCATCGGCAAGACGCGACTGGCGCTCGAGCTCCTGCAGCGCCTGGCGCGGCAGGGCGCCCGCTTCGACGCGCTGCGCTTCGTCTCCTGCATCCAGGTGCAAGGCGTGGCCGCGCTGCACGAGCGCCTGCTGGAGAGCCTGCGTCCGCCTTTGCCGCAGGGCGACGCCGTGGGCGCCTGCGTCGCCGCCTTGGCCGGACGGCGCGCGCTGCTGGTGCTGGACAACGTCGACGCCCTGGACGACGAGGCCGGGCGCTGCCTGCTGCAGCTCCTGGCGCAGGTGCCGGGACTACGCCTGTTGCTGACTTCGCGCCGCGTGCTCGGGCTGCCCGGCGAGGTCGATCATCCGGTGGCGCCTCTGCCGCTGCCGCCGGCGGACGCGCCGCTGGCCGAGCTCGGCGCCTATGCGGCGGTGCACCTGTTCGTGGAGTGTGCCCAGGCCAGTCGGGCCGACTTCCAGCTGCATGCCGGCAACGCGGGCGCGGTGGCCTCGCTCGTGCGTCGCCTGCAGGGCCTGCCGCTGGCGCTGGAACTGGCGGCCGCCCGCGTGCGCAGCCTGCCGCCGGGGGCGATGCTCGAGCTCCTCGCCCAGCCCGGCAGCCAACGCTGGACCTTGCTGGCCCGCCACAGCGCGCGCGCCGGCCAGGACCCGCGCCACGCTTCGCTGCTGGCCGTGGTCGATGAGAGCCTGGCCAGCCTGTCGCCGCCCGCGCGGCGGCTGCTGGAGGGCCTGGCGGCGCCGCCTCGTGCGCTCGCCGGCGACTTGATTGCCGAGTTCGGCGTCGCCGCCGGAATCGCGTCGAACACGGCCGCTGCGCGCCTGGCCCTGGACGAACTGGTGGCGAGCAGCCTCGTCGATGCGGTGGCGGACGACGGCAGCGAGAGCTGCTGGGCGCTGCGCGAGCCGGTACGCGACCGCGTGCTCGAGGCGCCGTCCCTCGTGCCGCCGCAGGCCTGGTGGCAGGCCGTGCAGAGCTGGGCCGAGCGGCTGCGCGAGCCCTGGCCGCTGCCCAGGCTGGCGCCGCTGTGGCCGCTGCTGAGCTGGATGGCGCAGCGCGAGGACGCGCAGGCCGCGCCCGCGCAGGTGCTGCAGCTGGCGCTGACGCTGACGCCGGCCTGGGCCGAGCGCGTCCCGCCCGTGGCGTTCGTGCAGGCCCTGGATCGCGCGCTGGCCGAAGCCGCTCCGGACGGGGGAGATGCGCCCGCGCAGGCCGAACTCGGGCGCAGCGCCCGGGCGCTGGCGGCGCGCCTGGCGCTGGCGCTGGGGCAGCGCGAGGCGGCCTGCCGCCACGCCGAGGCGGCCGCGGCGGCGTGGCCGGCGCAGGTGCAGGCACGCGCGCGGGCGCAGTGGCAGGTGGCCAAGGTGCGCTGGCGTGCCGCCGGCGACGTGGCGGCGGCGCGGGAACTGCTCGAGGAAGCGGTGCAAAGCGCCCGCATCGCCGGCGATGCCGCCAGCGAGGCCGAGGCCGTCAACCAGCTCGCGACCATGGCCAACGAGGTCGACGGCGACGTCGCCGCGGCCGAGCGCGGCTACCGCCGCGCGCTGGCCCTTCTGCAAGACCTGCAGCCGCAGCCGCTGCACGCCATGCGCGGCCTGCGCCACAACATCGCCATCGCCCTCATCCACGCCGAGCAGCCGCAGCAGGCGCTGGCGCTCATCGAGCCCCTGATCGAGGAGGCGCAGGCCTGCGGCGACGAGCAGTTGCTGGCGCCGCTCTACAACGCCCTGGGCAGCGCGACCCAGGACCTGGGGCAACTGCCCGAGGCGATGGCGGCCACGCTGCAGTCGCTGGAGCTCGCCTGGGCGATGCTGGACCGCGAGGCCGTGCTCTACGCGCTATGGAACCTGGCGCTGCTGGCGCACCGGCGCGGCCTGGCCGAGCCGGCGGCGCGGCTGCTGGGCTTTGCCGACCACGCCTGGCGCACGCAGTTCGGGCCGCTGGCACGCAGCGACCGGCGCGACGTGCTGCGCGTGCGCCGCGCCTGCCGCCAGCGCCTGAGGCCAGCGCTGGCCGAGGCCATCTGGCGCGAGGGGCAGGCGCTGTCGCTGCCCGAGGCGGTGGCCCGGGCGCGGCGGCTGCGCACGGCAGGCGCGGGAACCTGAGGCCTGCGCGGGCCGGGTCAGGCGGAGGGGCGCCGACGGCGGCGGCTCAGCCAGGAGACGACGGCCAGCCCGCAGGCCAGCATGGCGCCGTGGCTCGGCTCGGGCACCGGCGCCGTGAAACCCTTGGCGCTCAGCACGAAGTTGTCGATCGCGTAGCTCGTGCCGTTGTGGTAGCCGTTGTGGATGTAGGCGCTGAAGCCCGCCTGCAGATTCCGGTGGTCTTGGGCAAGACTCTGCTGCAGGGTCTCCCAGCTCCCGCTGCCGTCCTTGAACATGACGCTGACGATGCCGTCCGCGCGGACGATGCGCAGCGCCCCATGGCCTACGGAATCTTCGGCCAAGTACGAGGAGGCGCAGCAAGGCAGGTCGGCGACCTTGCCGAAGTAGCCGTAGCGCGACGAGGCTCCGAGCTCTTGCGCGCGGCCGACGGCGTGCCCGACGCCGCCGGAGGAGACATCCAGTTGCAGCCGATCGCCTGCGGCATAGATGTAGTCCCACTGGATCAGGCGGTATTCGAAGCTGACGTCGAAGTCGCCGATGAGCTCGGGCACAAAGCTCAGTCTCGAACTGTCCCCGCTGTGGCGGGTGAAGATCAGCTCGCCGCCTGAGACCTCATAGTCGTTGCCGAGCGCGTCCAGGTCCCACAGCGTGCCATTCAGCGGGCCGCTGAAGGTCTCCACGTAGGTCTCGGCCTGGGCGCTGCCGGCGGCTGCCGCCAGGCTTGCCGCCAGCAGCCAGGCGCCTGCGTGCGGCTTCGAACGGGTCGACTTCGTGCTTGTCATCATCGCTGCTCCTCTTGCCTCGCGTCGGTTCGCGGTGTGCAGCGAATGTGAGGGCTCATCGTTTGTCGATCGTTCGCCGGCGGCGTCTCTCGCCCCCCGCGTCTCGGGGGGGCTGCGCGCAGGCCGAGCGCAGCGGCCGCGCCGCCTGCGACGGCGAATGCGCCTGCGCATCGTGCGCGGGTGGTGTGACTTCAGTCCGCCAGCCGCGGATAGACGCCCGGCCGCCCCGGCAGCGACAGCAGCCACTGCCAGACCTGCACGTCGCGGGCGCGGAAGGCGCCGGCGCAGGAGAGCAGGTAGTAGCGCCACATGCGCTCGAAGCGCTCGCCCAGGCGCGGCGCGAAGCGCGGCCAGGCGCGCGCGAAGTTGGCGTGCCAGGCCAGCAGCGTGCGCTCGTAATCGGCGCCGAAGTTGTGCAGGTCCTCGACGACGAAGCGGCGCTCGCAGGCACGACCGATCTGGGCGATGGTGGGCAGCTCGCCGTTGGGGAAGATGTAGCGGTGGATCCACGGATCGGTGCCGTGGCCGGCCTCGTTGCGGCCGATGGTGTGCAGCAGCGCCAGGCCCCAGGGGTGCAGGCAGCGGCGCAGCACCTTCATGTAGGTCTCGTGGTTCTTCTTCCCGACGTGCTCGAACATGCCCAGGCTGACGATGCGATCGAAGGGTTCGTCCAGCGTGCGGTAGTCGGCCAGCCGGAACTCGATCGGCAGGCCCGCGCAGCGCTGCCGGCCGAGCGCGGCCTGTTGGGCCGAGACGGTGACGCCGACGCAGCGCACGCCGTAGCGCTCGGCGGCGAACTGCATGAAGCTGCCCCAGCCGCAGCCGATGTCGAGCACGCGCATGCCCGGCTGCAGTTGCAGCTTGCGGCAGACGAGGTCGAGCTTGTGCTCCTGCGCCGCATCCAGGCTGTCGGCGCCGGCCCAGAAGGCGCAGGTGTAGGTCATGCGCGCGTCGAGCATCGCGGCGTAGAAATCGTTGCCGAGGTCGTAGTGGGCCTGCCCGACCTGCCAGGCGCGTGCACGCGTCTGCAGGTTGAAGAGCCGCGTCCGCAGGCCGTACCAGAAGCCGCCGAGGGCGTGAACGCGGTCGGCGAGGTTGGCGCGCAGCAGGCGGTCGAAGAACTCGTCCAGGCGTTCGCAGCTCCAGTGCCCGTCCATGTAGGACTCGCCCAGGCCGAGCGAGCCGCGCAGCAGCACGCGCCGCGGCACGCTCGCGTCGTGCAGCCGCAGGTCCCAGGGCCGCGTGCCGTCCAGCTCGACATCGGCTTCGCGCAGCAGGCGCGCAAGCCGCTGCCAGGCCGGCCCCCGGGCGCGTCGCGCCGGAGTCGGCGGGTCGAGTCCAGGGTCGGCATCGACCCGGCCACCGGTCGAGGAACTGTCCATGCGGGGATTCAAGCAAGCCGCCACGGCCGTCGTCAATGGGTCGGGCTCCGTATCCATGCCATCGACGTGCCGAAGCTGTCAAGCCGGTGGCGTCGAACTTCCTTCGCTACCATCGCCGGACGCGCTTGACAAGACGGGAGACATGCCGTGCCTGAACACTTCGAGAATCCGATGGGCCTGATGGGATTCGAGTTCGTCGAATTCGCATCGCCGCAGGCCGGCGTGCTCGAGCCGCTGTTCGAGAAGATGGGCTTCTCGCCCGTCGCGCGGCACCGCAGCAAGGACGTGCTGCTCTACCGCCAGGGCGACATCAACTTCATCGTCAACCGCGAGCCGAAGAGCCTCGCGGGCTATTTCGCCGCCGAGCATGGGCCCTGCGCCTGCGCGCTGGCGTTTCGCGTGCGCGATTCGCACAAGGCCTACGCCCTCGCGCTCGATCGCGGTGCGCAGCCGGTGGACGTGCCCACGGGCCCGATGGAGCTCAAGCTGCCGGCGATCAAGGGCATCGGCGGCGCGCCGCTGTACCTGATCGACCGCTTCGAGGACGGCAGGAGCATTTACGACATCGACTTCGAGTGGCTGCCCGGCTTCGAGGACCCGGCCAGCCGCCATCCGCGCGGCCACGGCCTGAAGGCCATCGACCACCTCACGCACAACGTCTACCGCGGACGCATGGCCTACTGGGGCGGCTTCTACGAGCGGCTCTTCAACTTCCGCGAGATCCGCTACTTCGACATCCAGGGCGAGTACACGGGCCTCACCAGCCGCGCCATGACCGCACCCGACGGCCTCATCCGCATCCCGCTCAACGAGGAGTCGGGCAAGGGCACGGGGCAGATCGAGGAGTTCCTCATGCAGTTCAACGGCGAGGGCATCCAGCACGTGGCGCTGCTCACCGAGAACCTGGTGGAGACGGTGGATGCGCTGCAGATGGCCGGCGTGCCGCTGATGACGGCACCCAACGAGGTCTACTACGAGATGCTGGACGAGCGCCTGCCTGGGCACGGCCTGCCGGTGGCGGAGCTGCAGACGCGCGGCATCCTCGTCGACGGCAGCACCGCCGGCGGCGAGAAGCGGCTGCTGCTGCAGATCTTCAGCCAGACCCTGCTCGGGCCGGTGTTCTTCGAGTTCATCGAGCGCCGCGCCGACGAGGGCTTCGGCGAGGGCAACTTCAAGGCGCTCTTCGAGAGCATGGAGCGCGACCAGATCCGCCGCGGCGCGCTGAAGGTGGAGGCTTAGGAAGCCTCCGACCGGGCGTCAGCCGATTCGCCCCAGAAGCAGGTACTCCATCAGCGCTTTCTGCACGTGCATTCGGTTTTCGGCTTCGTCCCAGACCACGCTCTGCGGGCCGTCGATGACCTCGGCGGCGACTTCCTCGCCTCGGTGCGCGGGCAGGCAGTGCATGAAGAGGGCATCGCTGCGCGCCAGCTGCATCATCTGCGCGTCCACGCACCAGTCGGCGAAGGCCGCCTGGCGCGCGGCGTTCTCGGCCTCGAAGCCCATGCTGGTCCAGACGTCGGTCGTCACCAGGTGCGCGCCTTCGCAGGCAGCGGCGGGGCTCTTGAAGGTCTTCAGGCAGGCGGCTGCGTCGCCCACCAGCTGCGGAGCGATCTCGTAGCCGCGCGGCGTGCTCACGTGCAGCGTGAAGCCCAGGATCTGCGCCGCCTGCAGCCAGGTGTTGGCCATGTTGTTGCCGTCGCCGACCCAGGCCACGACCTTGCCGGCGATGTCGCCGCGGTGCTCGATGAAGGTGAAGATGTCGGCCAGGATCTGGCAGGGGTGGTACTCGTTGGTGAGGCCGTTGATCACCGGCACGCGCGAGTGCGCGGCGAAGGCCTCGAGCTTGCTCTGCTCGAAGGTGCGGATCATCACCAGGTCGACCATGCGGCTGATGACGCGCGCGCTGTCCTCGATGGGCTCGGCGCGTCCGAGCTGGCTGTCGCCGGTGGTCAGGTGCACGACCGATCCGCCCATCTGGTACATGCCGGCCTCGAAGCTCACGCGCGTGCGCGTGCTCGCCTTCTCGAAGATCATCGCCAGCGTGCGGTCGGCCAGCGGCTGGTAGCGCTCGTAGTTCTTGAAGCGGCGCTTGATGATGCGCGTGCGCTCGAAGAGATAGGCGTACTCCTCGCGCCGCAGGTCCTTGAACTGCAGGTAGTGCTTCATCAGCGAGTGTCCGGGCTTCATGCCCTGGCTTCGGCGAGGAAGGCCCTCACCAGCGGCACCAGGATGGCGACGATCTCCTCGGCCTCCTCGGCCGAGAGGATGAGCGGCGGCAGCAGGCGCACCACGCTGTCCGCGGTGACGCTCATGAGCAGCCCGGCGTCGGCCGCGCGCTGCAGCAGCGCACCGCAGGGGCGGTCGAGCTCGATGCCGATCATCAGGCCCGCGCCGCGGATCTCGCGCACGCCGGGCTCGCCGGCGAAGGCGGCCTCGAAGGCGCTGCGCAATTGCGCGCCGCGCGCCGCGGCGTTCTCGAGCAGGCCGTCCTCGGTCATGATGCGCAGCGTCTCGACGCCGGCGCGCATGGCCAGCGGGTTGCCGCCGAAGGTCGTTCCGTGGTTGCCGGGCTGGAACAGCCGCGCCGCCTTCGGCCCGGCGACGACGGCGCCGATGGGAACGCCCGAACCCAGACCCTTGGCCAGCGGCATGACGTCGGGCGTGATACCGGCCCACTGGTGCGCGAACCACTTGCCCGTGCGGCCGATGCCGCACTGCACCTCGTCGAGCATCAGCAGCCAGCCGCGGGCGTCGCAGAGTGCGCGCAGGCCTTGCAGGTAATCGGCGCGCGTGGGGTTGATGCCGCCCTCGCCCTGGATCGTCTCGAGGAAGACGGCGACGACGTTCGGGTTGGACGCGGCCAGCGCCTCGACGGCGGCCAGATCGTTCAGCGGCACGCGCACGAAGCCTTCCACCAGTGGCCCGAAGCCCTCCTGGATCTTCCGATTGGCGGTGGCCGAGAGGGTGGCGATCGAGCGCCCGTGGAAGGCCTTCTCGCAGACGACGATCTCCGGGCGTGCGATGCCCTTGCCATGCCCGTACTTGCGCGCGAGCTTGATCGCCGCCTCGTTGGCCTCGAGGCCGCTGTTGCAGAAGAAGGCCGCATCCAGGCCGGAGAGCTCGCACAGGCGCGCGGCGAGTTGCTCCTGCAGCGGCACCTCGTAGTAGTTGCTGCAGTGGATGAGCCTGGACACCTGGTCCTGCAGCGCGGGAACGAGCTGCGGGTGGTCGTGGCCCAGCGTGCTCACCGCGATGCCCGCCAGCGCGTCCAGATAGCGTCGCCCCTGCGTGTCCCAGACGCGGCAGCCCCTGCCGTGCGAGAGCGCCAGAGGCAGGCGCGCGTAGGTGGACATCACGTGCGGCATCGGGTCGGCGGCGTGGACCGGGGCGTTCATGGCTACCTTTCGAACTCGGCCGAAGGGGCTCGGCGAAAAAACGAAGCCGGCGTGCAACCCCCTTCGGTCACCGCCGGCCGGGAGCGGATTCTAAAGGTCCTTGCCGTCGCCGCGCCCGTGCCTGCGGCGCGCCGGCCGCCGGGAACGCAAGAAGGGCCTGCGTCGGCAGGCCCTTCTCGGGTGATGCGCCGGTCGCCTCAGGCGGCCGGGTTGGCCAGCGCCTTGATCTTCGCCGAGAGGCGGCTCTTGATGCGCGCGGCCTTGTTCTTGTGGAAGATGCCCTTGTCGGCGACCGAGTCGATGACGCTCTGGGCATTCCTGAAGACTTCGGACGCTGCGGCCTTGTCGCCACCGGCAACCGCCTTCTTCACCTGCTTGACCATGGTGCGAAAGCGCGAACGCAGCGAGGAATTGGCGGCGTTCAGCGTCACGTTCTGGCGCGCGCGCTTGCGGCCCGAGGCGATGCGGACGGTCTTCTTCTTGGCTCTGGAGGACGTGGCCATAGTCGGGTGGGTAGCCTTCGGTGTTGGGCGGGTGCCTTGCGCGCGACCGTCAGGGGTGGGGCTGCAGGGCAGGCACGGCTGCAAAAGCGGCGAAGTATAGCACGGCGCCTCGACATGCGATGGGCCGGCTCCAGGCCGCTCCCTATAATCCGCCGCCCACCCGTGAACCTCCTCAAGGCCGCCTCCACCGTCTCGCTGCTGACGCTCGTCTCCCGGGTGACCGGCCTCGTGCGCGACCAGCTCATCGCCGCGCAGTTCGGCGCCGGGTCGCTGACCGACGCCTTCAACGTCGCCTTCCGCCTGCCCAACCTGCTGCGGCGCCTCTTCGCCGAAGGCGCGTTCGCGCAGGCCTTCGTGCCCTTTCTCGCGGACACGCGCGAGCGCGAGGGCGACGAGGCGACTCGGCGCCTCATCGACGCGGTCGCCACCGTGCTGCTGTGGGCGCTGGTGGCGACCAGCCTGCTCGGCATCGCCGCGGCGCCGATCCTCGTGTGGATGCTGGCCGCCGGGCTGCAGGACTTCGACCTGGCGGTGCTGATGGCGCGCTGGATGTTCCCCTACATCGGCTGCATGTCGCTGGTCGCGCTCGCCGCGGGCATCCTCAACACCTGGCGGCGCTTCGCGGTGCCGGCGTTCACGCCGGTGCTGCTCAACCTCAGCCTGATCGCCGCGGCCTGGCTCGGCGTGCCGCTGTTCGAGCGCCTGGGCCTGCGTCCCATCCTCGCGCTCGCCGGCGGCGTCGTGCTCGGCGGGCTGCTGCAACTGGCGTGGCAGGTGCCGGCGCTGCGACGCATCGGCAAGCTGCCGCGCTTCGGCCTGTCGCCCGCGGCGCTGCGCCGCGCGTGGTCGCACGCGGGCGTGCATCGCATCCTGGGCCTCATGGCCCCGGCGCTGCTGGGGGTGTCGGTGGCGCAGCTCTCGCTTCTGATCAACACGCAGATCGCCTCGCACCTCGGGGTCGGCGCGGTTTCCTGGCTCTTCTATGCCGACCGGCTGATGGAATTCCCGACCGGCCTTCTGGGCGTCGCGCTGGGCTCGGTGCTGCTGCCCCAGCTCGCGGCGGCGCGTGGACGCGACGACGCGCCGGGTTACAGCAGCCTGCTCGACTGGGGCCTGCGCCTGGTGCTGCTGCTGGCGCTGCCGTGCGCGGTGGCGCTGCTGGTCTTCCCGGCGCCCCTGATCGCGGTGCTGTTCCACTACGGCGCCTTCACCGCGGCGGACGTGATGCAGTCGGCGACGGCGCTGCGCGGCTACGGCTGCGGCTTGCTGGGTCTGGTCGCCATCAAGGTGCTGGCGCCGGGCTTTTATGCGCGCCAGGACACCCGCACGCCGGTCCGCATCGCCGTCGGGGTGCTGGTGGCGACGCAGTGCATGAACCTCGTGTTCGTGCCCTGGCTCGGCGTCGCCGGGCTGGCCTTGTCGATCGGGCTGGCGGCGCTCGTGAACGCGGGGCTGCTGCTGCGCGGCCTCTATCGGCGCCGGGCCTTCGTCCCGCAGCCGGGGTGGCGGCGTTTTGCGCTGCAGGTGGCGCTGGCCTGCGCCGTGCTCGCGCTGCTGCTGCACGCGGCGGGGCTCGGCATCGACTGGATCGGACTCGGCGGCTCGCAGCGCCTGGTGCGCGTCGGGCTGATGGCTGCGGTGCTGTCGGCGGCGGCGCTGGCCTACCTGCTGACGCTGCGCCTGAGCGGCCTGCGCTGGCACCAGTTCCTGCGTCACGGCTGACCTAAACTCCGGCGACCGCTTTCCATGCTTCTCGTGTTGTTCACCGTCCGACCGCATCCGCGCGTGCCCCACCGGTGCAGCGGCGCGGCGCGCGCGCAGCGGTGCGGTGCCGCCGCCCGAGCCGCCGTGCCGGATGCGGATGCGGCCTCGCGATGAGCCTGCCGACGATGCAGCAGATTCCACTGGCCATCGGCGGGCCGTCGCTGCCGACCTTCGAGACCTATCTTGCCGGCCCCAACGCGCAGGCGGTGCAGCATCTGCGCGGGCTCGTGCCGCCGGCGCCGCCGGTCTATCTCTGGGGGCCCGCGGGCAGCGGCAAGACGCACCTGCTGCGGGCGCTGGCGCATGAGGTGCAGGCGCGCGGCGAGCGCGCCGGCTGGTTCGATGCCGGCGACGAACTCCCCTGGTCGATGGCGCCCGAATGGTCGCTGGTGGTGATCGATCACTGCGAGGCGCTGGACGAGCGGGCGCAACAGGCGGCGTTCGCGCTCTTCGTCGAAGCGACCGGGCAGGGCGTGCAGGTCGCCGCAGCCGGCCGCCTGCCGCCGGTGGACCTGCCGCTGCGCGACGATCTGCGCACCCGGCTCGGCTGGGGCCACGTGTTCGCGCTGCAGCCGCTGGGAGAGGAGCAGACGCGCGCGGCGCTGCGACGCGAAGCCGACCGGCGCGGCATTTTTTTCTCCGACGAGGTGATGGACCACCTGCTGCGGCGCTTCGCACGCGACATGGGCTCGCTGATGGGGCTGCTGGACCGGCTCGACCACTATTCGCTGGCGCGCTCGCGCGCCATCACGGTGCCGCTGCTGCGCACGATGCTGATCGAGGAGCAGGCGTGAGCGCAACGGCACCCCGCCGGAGCCGTGCATGAGGCTGGCGCTCTTCGACCTCGACGGCACGCTGCTGCCCATCGATTCCGACCACGCATTCGGCGAATACCTGATCGCCAGCGGCTGGGCCGACGGCGACGCCTATCGGCGCCGCAACGACGAGTTCTTTGCCCAGTACCGGGCCGAGACGCTCGACATCGGCGCCTACGTCGACTTCTGCACCGCGGCCTGGCGCGACCGGCCGCAGCGGGAGTTGCAGGCGCTGCAGGCGCGCTTCGTCGAGGAGGTGGCGCGCCCGGCGCTGCGTCCTGCGGCACAGGCGCTGGTGCAGCGGCACCGCGAAGCGGGCGACCTGATGGCCATCGTCACCGCGACGAACGAATTCGTGACCCGGCCCTTCGCGCAGCTGTTCGGCGTGCCGACGCTGATCGCCACCGAACTCGAGCGCGACGGGGCAGGGCGTCCGACCGGCGCCATCCGCGGTACCCCGGCCTTTCGTGATGGCAAGATCGAACGCGTGCATGCCTGGCTGCGCTCGATCGGGCGTGACTTCGGCGAGTTCGAGGACCAGGTCTTCTACAGCGACTCGACCAACGACCTGGCGCTGCTCGAGCACGTCAGCCAGCCGGTGGCAACCAACCCGAGCCCTGCGCTCGAGGCGGTGGCGCAGCGGCGCCGATGGCCCATTCTCCGACTCTTCGAATGATCAGGACCTTCATCAACCGCCTGCTTGGCAAGCCCGATCGCGCAAGCGGCGCCGGACCGGGAAAGCGCGCGACGGCCACCGCCGCGGTGATCCCGCTCGGGCAGCGCGAGGAGGTGCCGGCCAGCGAGCACCGCATCGACGCGCGGCTGCTCGACGAGCGCGCCGTGCGCGTCGTGCGCACGCTCAAGGAGGCGGGGCACGAGGCCTACATCGTCGGCGGCGCGGTTCGCGACCTGCTGGTGGGCATGCCGCCGAAGGACTTCGACGTCGCCACCGACGCCACGCCCGAGCAGGTGAAGGCCTTGTTCCGGCGGGCCTACATCGTCGGGCGCCGCTTTCGCCTCGTGCACGTCGTCTTCGGGCGCGGCCAGCAGCACGACGTCGTCGAGGTCTCGACCTTTCGCGCCTACCTCGACGCCAGCAGCGCCGAGCAGGTGCAGGGCAACGAGCGCACGGCACGCCAGGAGATCAGCGACAAGGCGCATGTCGTCGATGCCAGCGGACGCGTGCTGCGCGACAACGTCTGGGGTGAGCAGGTGCAAGACGCGGCACGGCGCGACTTCACCATCAACGCGATGTACTACGACCCCACGACGCAGGTGCTGGTCGACTACCACCACGGACTCGCGGACGCGCGCGCGCGCGTGCTGCGCATCATCGGCGACCCGCGCGCGCGCTACCGCGAGGATCCGGTGCGCATCGTGCGCGTGGTGCGCTTCGCCGCCAAGCTGGGCTTCGCGCTCGACCCGGCGACGGCCGCGCCGCTGCGCGAGATGTCGGCCCTGCTGGCCAACGTGCCGGCGTCGCGCCTGTTCGACGAAATGCTCAAGCTGCTGCAGACCGGGCACGCGCTGCGCAGCCTGGAGGAGCTGCGCCGCCATGGCCTGGACCGCGGCGTGTTCCCCATCCTCGAGGCCGTGCTGCACCCGCGCCAGCCGCACCCGCTGCGCGCGCGCTTCATCGAGCTGGCGCTGGCCGACACCGACCGCCGCGTGCAGGAAGGGCGCGCGGTGGCGCCGAGCTTCATGCTCGCCTGCCTGCTCTGGCACGACGTCCAGGCGCGCTGGACGGCGCTGCGCGAGGCCGGCGAGCCGCCGTTCCCGGCGCTGCAGCAGGCCATCGACGCGGTCTTCGAGGCGCGCATCGGCGACGTCTCCGGCCGCGGCAAGCTGGCCGCCGACATGCGCGAGATCTGGCAGATGCAGCCGCGCTTCGAGCGCCGCACGCCGGCGTCGGCGGCCTCGCTCGCGGCGCAGCCGCGCTTTCGCGCCGGCTACGACTTCCTGCGCCTGCGCGCCGACGTCGGCGAGGTCGATCCCGCACTGGCCGACTGGTGGGAGGATTACCACCTGGGAGACGAAGAGGCGCGCGAAGCGCTGGTGCAGATGCTGCGCCCGGCCGCCGCGCCGCGACGTGTGCGCAGGGTCGCGGCGCCGGCGGCAGCAGCGGCCGCGGATCCGGATGCGCTGCCGCCCGGAGAGTCCGCGGATGCGTTGCCGGCGCCGGCCAAGCGCCGCCGCCGTCGGCGGCGCAAGCCCGCCGCGGAAGCTCAGGCTGCGGATCGGGACGCCGCCGCCGGTTGACACGTGCGGGCGCGGTTGCGGAGGCCGGAGGCTCCGAAGCGGCCCCGTACAATCCGAGGCGATTCATCGAGGCGAGCGGACGTCCCTTGGCGGGCGGCCGCGCTGCCCGCGGCGGACGGTGTCGGGTCGGCGATGGCTATCGGCAGGGTTCGCGCTCAACTCCAGGGCAACGACATGGTCTTCGGCAAGCTCTTGCCCAAGGACGGCAACTTCTTCGATCGCTTCAACGAGCATGCCGAACTGATCGAGCAGGGCGCGAGCGCGTTCATGCGCATGGTGAAGAACTACGCCGACCCGGCGCTGCGCACGAAGTGCGCGGCCGAGGTCGACGCCGCCGAGCGCGCCGCCGACCGCATCACGCACGAAGTCAGTCGCATGCTGCACCGGACCTTCATCACGCCGATCGACCGCGAGCAGATCCTGAGTCTCATCAACGCGATGGACGACGTGCTCGACCTGCTCGAGGACTGCACCGAGGTCATGACGCTCTACGACGTGCAGCGCGTCGACGAGGACGTGCTGCGCCTGGCCGTGCTCTCGGTGCGCTGCTGCGAACTCGTCAAGCACGCGGTGACGCTGCTGCCCAAGCTCTCGAGCGCGCTCGTCGTCGAGGATGCGATCCGCACCTGCGAAGAGATCGACCGCCTCGAGGGCGAGGCCGATCGCGCGCTGCGCAGCGCGCTCTCGCGGCTCTTCCGCGAGGAGCAGGACACGCGCGAGCTGATCAAGCTCAAGGCCGTCTACGAGCACCTGGAACTGATCTCGGACCGCTGCGAGGACGTCGCCAACCTCATCGAAGGCGTGGTTCTCGAGAACTCCTGAAACGGACCCGGCGATCCCGACCCGATCACGATGCAGGCAGCCCCGACCGCGCTCTGGGTGGTGGTGACGCTGGTCACCCTGGCCCTCGTGTTCGACTTCATGAACGGCTTCCACGACGCCGCGAACTCCATCGCCACCGTCGTCTCCACCGGCGTGCTCAAGCCGCAGCACGCGGTGCTGTTCGCCGCGTTCTTCAACGTCGCCGCGGTGCTCATCTTCCACCTCAAGGTGGCGGCGACCGTGGGCAAGGGAATCGTCGAGCCGGGGATCGTCGACTCGCATGTCGTCTTCGGTGCGCTCGTCGGCGCGATCGCGTGGAACGTCATCACCTGGCTCTACGGCATTCCCTCCAGCAGTTCGCACGCGCTCATCGGCGGCATCGTCGGCGCCACGCTGGCGAAGGCGGGAACGGGGCCGCTGCTGCTGCCGGGCCTGACGAAGACGCTGCTCTTCATCTTCGTCGCGCCGGTGATGGGCTTCGTCCTCGGCGGGCTGATGATGGTGGCCGTGGCCTGGATCTTCCGGCGCAGCGCCCCGCTGCGCGTCGACCGCTGGTTCCGCCGCCTGCAGCTCGCCTCGGCGGGGATGTATTCGCTCGGGCACGGCGGCAACGACGCGCAGAAGACGATCGGCATCATCTGGCTGCTGCTCATCGCCTCGGGCCACACGGCCGCCGGCGACGCGATGCCGCCGGCCTGGGTGATCTGGAGCTGCTATCTGGCCATCGGCCTGGGCACGATGTTCGGCGGCTGGCGCATCGTGAAGACCATGGGCCAGCGCATCACCAAGCTCAAGCCGGTGGGCGGCTTCTGCGCCGAGACCGGCGGCGCGATGACGCTTTTCGTCGCCACCGGTCTCGGGGTGCCGGTGTCGACCACGCACACCATCACCGGAGCGATCTTCGGCGTCGGCTCGGTGCGCAACGCCTCGGCGGTGCGCTGGGGCCTGGCGTGGAACATCGTGCTGGCGTGGGTGCTGACGATTCCCGCGACAGCGCTCATCGCCGCCTTGGGCTACGGCCTCAGCCTGTTGCTGTTCTGATCGCGGGTCCGGCGCTCAGGTCGGCAGGCTGCCGCCCTGCCATTCGAAGAGCTTCTGGAAGGCGAAGGCGATCGTGCTCATGAGCACGATTCCCGCCAGCAGCAGCGCGAGCATGACGCCGAGCACCGGCCCCCAGCCGGTGGCGCGGGCGGGCTGGCCCGGGTTGCGGCGCGCGGCCCAGCGCTCGTCGGGGGTGAGGCCGTAGACGATCGCGCTGATGAGCCCGACGCAGACCATCACGCCGAGCAGCGGCAGGAGGACCCAGGCGAGGCGGTCGTCCTGCCCCAGTTCGCGCATGCGCAGCACGCCCACGAGGCCGGCCAGCGTGGGGAGTGGGTGGAGCCAGGCCAGCAGGTCGCGCCAGCCGTGCAGGTAGAGGCGGTGCAGGCCGAGCGAGCCCGCGGCAAGGGCGATCCAGGTGGCGCAAGTCTTGGAGCGGTAGTGCATCGGGGGCGTGGCCGGCTCGCCGCACGGCGCGGCGGGGGGGTCTATAATGCCCGGTTCCCGGCGGCGGCCAGGGCTTGGCCCGGCATGTATCTACGCCGCCGAGGGACAAGGGCCTTTGCGGGAACGGCGATTCCGGCACAGGCCCCGTTCTCGACCCAGCCCGCACCTGCGGTGTCTCCTGGCGCGGCGGTCGCAATCGACAGATGACAAGGACGAACTGACATGGTCGTGATCCGACTGGCCCGCGGCGGCGCCAAGAAGCGCCCCTTCTTCAACGTGGTGGTGGCCGACTCGCGCGAGCGCCGCGACGGCCGCTTCATCGAGCGCGTGGGCTTCTACAACCCGATGGCCGCCGGTGCCGAGCAGCCGCTTCGCCTGGCGCTGGACCGCGTGAGTTACTGGACCGGCGTGGGCGCGCAGGTGTCGCCGACCGTCGCGCGCCTGCTCGACCAGGCCAGGAAGGCTGCTGCCTGAGGGGCGTCGAGGGCGGCCTGGCATGCCCGACGCACGCAGGGCCGGCCGGCCGCGCCGGACCGCCCCCGCGAAGCCGGATCCGAGCGGTCCGGCTTCGTCGTTTGTGCCGGACGTGCCGGGCGATTCGCAGCTACCCGGGGACGCGGTCGAGGTCGCACGCGTGCTCGGCGCCTGGGGCGTGAGGGGCGGCCTCCGGCTCAAGCCCTACGCCGCGCAGCCGCAGGCGCTGCTCGAGGCGCGTCGCTGGTGGCTGCTAGCCGACGAACGCGCCGCGCCGATGGCGCCGACGCCGCAGCCGCGCGTGCTGCACGTGGCGGAGGTGCGTGCGCAGGGCGATCTGGTCGTCGCCCGATGCCGCGGGCTGAACGACCGCGACGCCGCACAGGCGCTGGCCGGCGCGCGCGTCTTCCTGCCGCGATCGGGCTTTCCGCCGACCGCGGACGACGAGTTCTACTGGGTCGACCTCATCGGGCTGACCGTCCGCAACCGCGCGGACCTGTTGCTGGGTACCGTCACGCAGTTGATCGAGACCGGGCCGCACTGCGTGCTGTGCCTGCAGCCGGCGGCGGCGGATGCGCCCGAGCTGCTGATCCCCTTCGTCGAGGCCTACGTCGATCGCGTGGATCGTGCGGCCGGCACGATCCACGTCGACTGGGAGCCCGACGCCTGAGCCGCGGCGGCGCGATGCGCTTCGACGTCCTCACGCTGTTTCCCGAGCTGTTCGCTCCGCATCTGGCCAGCGGCGTCACGCGCCGTGCGTTCGAATCGGGACAGGTCGATGTCCGCCTGTGGCCGCTGCGGGACTTCGCCGACGGCAACTACCGCCGCGTCGATGACCGCCCCTTCGGCGGCGGCCCGGGCATGGTGATGCTGGCCGAGCCGCTGCAGCGCGCCCTGGACGCGGTGCGCGCCGACCGCGGCGCCGCGCCGGCGGTCATCAGCTTCTCGCCCGGCGGCCGCGCGTTGACGCAGGCGCTGGTGCAGCAACTCGCGGCGGGTGAGGGCGGCGTGCTGCTGTGCGGGCGCTACGAAGGCATCGACCAGCGCTTCATCGACCGTCACGTGACGCTGGAGATCAGCCTGGGCGACTACGTGCTCTCCGGCGGCGAGCTGCCCGCGCTCGTGCTGCTGGACGCGATCGCCCGCCTGCAGCCCGGTGTGCTGCAGGCGGCGTCGCACGAGCAGGACAGCTTTTCCGACGGCCTGCTCGAAGGCCCGGCCTACAGCCGACCCGAGCTCTGGTGCACGCCGGACGGCGCGATCCCGGTGCCGCCGGTGCTGCTTTCGGGCCATCATGGCGAGATTGCGCGCTGGCGCCGCCAGCGCGCGCTCGAGCGCAGCGCGCGCCTGCGTCCCGACCTGATCGCCGCCGCGCGCCTTGCCGGGCGACTCTCGGCGGAAGACGAGCGCTTTCTCGCGGCGCTTCCACAGGCGCCACCTCGAAGTCCTTGACCTATAATGGCCGGCTTTGCGATCCTCTGGCGGGCCATCGCTTCTTCTTTCAACCAACCCGCGTACGATCGATCCTGGAGAACCGCGTGGACCTGATCGCCACCCTCGAGCAGGAAGAGATTGCTCGGCTGAACCGCAAGATTCCCGAATTCGCCCCCGGCGACACGGTGATCGTCAACGTCAACGTCGTCGAAGGCACGCGCAAGCGCGTGCAGGCCTACGAAGGTGTCGTCATCGCCAAGCGCAACCGCGGCCTCAACAGCAGCTTCATCGTGCGCAAGATCTCGAGCGGCGAAGGCGTGGAGCGCAGCTTCCAGCTCTACAGCCCCTTGCTGGCGAGCATCGAGGTCAAGCGCCGCGGCGACGTGCGCCGCGCCAAGCTCTACTACCTGCGTCAGCGCAGCGGCAAGTCCGCCCGCATCAAGGAGAAGCTGGCCTGAGTTCGCGCCGCCGGGGCACATGCCCGAGGCAGCGAAAGGCCGCCGCCGAGGCGGCCTTTCGCGTTGGCGGGCGGCTTGGGGGCTTGGGGAACACCGATCGATCCCCATATGGCAGCATGACCGCGCATTTCGGGCGCTCGTCGCCCGCGTTCCGCGCCTAGCATCCGGCATCGTCCTGGGTTCGCATACCCGATGAGGTCCTCCAGTCAGCCCCGCATCACCGATCCGCACGCCGTTCCGGTGATCGGCGACGACCATCACCTCGACCCGGTCGACCCCGCGCTGCTGACGGCGGATTCGCTGCGCGAGCGCTTTCGCCAGGCGCGGAGCTTCGCGGCGCCGCTGCGCGGCGACGGCGCGCTTGCCGGGCCCGATCGCGCCCCCGCGCGCGCGGCGGTGCTGGTCGGCCTTGTGCCGCGCGAGGATGCGCTGCACGTGCTGCTGACGCGGCGCACCGAGCACCTGCGCGACCATGCCGGGCAGATCAGCTTTCCCGGCGGGCGCAGCGAGCCCGAGGACGAGAGCGCCGAGGCGACGGCGCTGCGCGAGGCGCAGGAGGAGGTCGGCCTGCAGCCCGGCCAGGTCGAGGTGCTCGGGCGGCTGCCGGAGTACACCACGATCACGCGCTTCGTCGTCACGCCGGTCGTGGCGCTGGTGCAGCCCTCGCTGCCGCTCCATCCCGATCCGCAGGAGGTGGCCGAGGCCTTCGAAGTGCCGCTGCCCTACCTGATGACGCCGGCGCACCACCGGCGCCACCTCTTCCGCTTCGAGGGCAGCGATCGCCAGTTCCTCTCGATGCCCTGGCGCTCGCCGGTGCCCACGGGGCGCGAGTACTTCATCTGGGGTGCCACCGCGGCCATGCTGCGTAATCTCTACCACTTCCTGCGCCCCTGAGGACGACGCGCACCCGCGCCGCCTATCATCGCGCGCGATGAGCTTCTTCGCCGTCCTGTTCGCGCTGCTGATCGAGCAGGTCAAGCCGCTGCCGCGCGACAACCGGGTGCACGACCTGCTGTTTGGCTGGGTACGCTGGACCGGGCGCAACTTCGATGCCGGCAAGCCGCGCCACACCTGGGTCGTGTGGGGTGTGTCGGTGCTCGTTCCGGCGCTGCTGGTCTGCGCGCTCTACCTGCTGGTGCGGCGCTACAGCCTGCTGCTGGCGCTGGCCTTCGACGTCGCACTGCTCTACCTCACGCTCGGCTTTCGCCAGTTCAGCCACTACTTCACCGACATCCGCGACGCGCTCGATCGCGGCGACGAGGCGCAGGCGCGTCGCCGCCTGGCCGAGTGGCGTCACCTCGACGCGAGCGAGCTGCCGCGCACCGAACTCCTGCGCCACGTCATCGAGCATGCGCTCCTGGCGGCGCACCGGCATGTCTTCGGCGTCTTCTTCTGGTTCGTCGTCCTCTCGGCTCTGGGCCTCGGGCCCACCGGGGCGGTGCTCTACCGGATGGCCGAGTTCGGCAGCCGCTTCTGGGCCTACCGCCACCGCACGCTCGGCGAGCCGGCCGACGACCACCTGCTGGCGCTCTCGCGCCGGCTCTTCCAGGCGATGGACCACCTGCCCGCACGCCTGACCGCGTTCGGATTCGCGGTGGTCGGCAACTTCGAGGAAGCCATCGGCGCCTGGCGGCGCGACGCCGCGCTGTGGCTGTACCCGAACGAGGGCATCATCCTCGCCGCCGCCGCCGGGGCTCTGGGCATGCAGCTCGGCGGCGCGGCAGCGCCGGGCGTCACGCCCGACCGCTCGAAGACCTTCACCGACGGCTCGAGCGCCGACGCCACGCAGGCACAGGGTTCGACGCCGGGAGTGCCGCCGCAGCCGGGCCATCTGCAGAGCGTGGTGGCGCTGGTGTGGCGCTCGGTGGTGCTGTGGATGCTGCTGCTGGCCTTGCTCTCGCTGGCCAACGTCGTCGGCTGAAGCGATCGCGCCGCGATTCCGCGCGCATCCCCGCGCACATTCGCGTGCGCATTCCCGTGCGCGGCGCTACCAGCGTGGCCGCGAGAGCTCCTCGTGGAGCTCGCGGTAGATGCGCCAGCGCGAGGCGCTGACGCGCCCGGCCCGTACCGCCGCCTGCACGCCGCACTGCGGCTCCTGCCGGTGCGTGCAGTTGGCGAAGCGGCAATGGCCGAGCTCCGCGGCGAGGTCGGGCATCAGCGCAGCCAGTCGCGCCGGCTCGATCTGTTGCAGCCCGAATTCCTGGAAGCCCGGCGAGTCGAGAACGGCGTCGCGCCGGTCGCTGCCGAGCCAGTACCAGGTCGTGCTCGTCGTCGTGTGGCGTCCGCTCGCGAGCGCCGCGGAGAGCTCGCCCACTTGCGCGCGTGCCTCGGGAAGCAGCAGGTTGATGAGCGTGCTCTTGCCGGCACCGCTCGGGCCGAGGAGAAGCGTCGCGCGATCGCGGAGACAGGGGAGCAACCGCTCCCGCGTCGCGCTCGCTTGGGCTTTGGCGGAGAACTCCAGCACCTCGATGCCCATCGTGCGGTACGGCGCCAGCCGTGCCCTGGCCTCGGCGGCAGCGGGCAGGTCGACCTTGTTGAGGCCGATCAGCACCCCGATGTCGGCCGCCGCGGCGGCGATCAGCGCGCGCGCGAGCTGCGATTCGCTGAAGACCGGCTCGACGGCGACGAGCAGGAGCAGCTGGTCGAGGTTGGCGGCGAAGGACTTGCTGCGCCAGGCGTCCTGGCGCATGAGAAGGTTGCGGCGCGGCTCGATGTGCTCGACCACGCCTTCGTCGCCGCTGCGCTGCCAGCGCACGCGATCGCCGACGACGAGCTCGCTCCTCTTGCCGCGCAGGTGGCAGCGCAGGCGCCGGCCTTCTGGCGTCTCGACGATCGCGTGGCGGCCGTGCGCCGCGACGATCAGGCCCTGATCCAGGGCCGCTGCGCCTTCGGCGCGGCGGGCATCGACGGGCGGACGAGGATCGCGGCTCAAGATGCGCGCGCGTCCTGGCGCGAGCCCGGGGCCAGCGCCGCGAGTGCGGCCAGGCGCTCGATCGCCGGGGGGTGCGAATAGTAGAAGCGCACGTAGAGCGGATCGGGCGTGAGCGTGCTGGCGTTGTCCTCGTGCAGCTTGAGCAGGGCGCCGGCGAGATCGCGCCCGTCGGCCTGCTCGCAGGCGTAGGCGTCGGCCTCGAACTCATGCCGCCGCGACAGCATCGCGCCGAGCGGAGCCAGCAGGAAGGCGAAGGGCGGCAGCGCCAGGCCGAAGAGAAGCAGCGCCAGCGCATCGTTGGGGGCCGCGAGGTTGGGCGCCACGCCGAGGCCGGCGTAGAAGCCGCTCTGCCGCGCAAGCCAGCCCAGCACCGCCAGTGCCGCGAGGCTGAAGGCGAAGATCGCGATCATGCGCACCAGCACGTGCCGGCGCTTGAAGTGGCCCAGTTCGTGCGCCAGCACCGCCTCCACCTCGCCGGGGGTCAGGCGTGCCAGCAGGGTGTCGAAGAAGACGACCCGCTTGGACGCGCCGAGTCCCGTGAAGTAGGCGTTGGCGTGCGCCGACCGCCGGCTGCCGTCCATCACGAACAGCCCCTTGGCGGCGAAGCCGCAGCGCTGCATGAGCGCGGCGACGCGCGCGGCCAGCGGCGCATCCTGCAGCGGTTCGAAGCGGTTGAAGAGCGGAGCGATCAGCGTCGGATAGACGACGAGCAGCATGAGGTGAAAGCCGACCCATGCGAGCCAGGCCCAGATCCACCAGCCCGGCCCCGCCGCGCCCATGATCCAGAGCACGAGCGCCGCCAGCGGCAGGCCGATCACCAGCGCCAGCAGCGCGCTGCGCAGCAGGTCGGCGACGAAGAGCGCGGGCGTCACGCGGTTGAAGCCGAAACGCTGCTCGAGCACGAAGGTGCCGTAGGCCTCCAGCGGCAGCTCCAGCAGCGCCGAGACGAGCGTGAACGCCGCCAGCAGCGCGAGCTGGTAGGCCATGTCGCCCAGGCGCGGCTGGAGGGCGTCGCGCAGTGTCGCGTTGAGGAGATCGAGGCCGCCCAGCAGCGTCCAGCCGACGAGGACCGCGGTGCCGAGGGCCATGCCGAGCATGCCCAGGCGCGCCCTGGCGATGGTGTAGTCGGCTGCGCGCCGGTGTGCTGCCGCCGAGACCGTGGTGGCGAAGGGGGCGGGCACCTCGTCGCGGTGCCGCGCCACGTGGCGGATCTGCCGCTGCGCCAGCCAAAGGCGCAGTGCGAACCACAGCAGCACGACCACGGCGAAGACGAGCGATACGGTTGAAGCCTGCACGGCACGCAGTTTAGGCTGGTGGAGAATCGACGCTTTTGCCCCGCCGCGACCCATGAACGATGCCTTGCTGCCCGTCAGCGACGACAACCTGGTCTGGATCGACCTCGAGATGACCGGTCTGGACCCGTTCCAGGACCGCATCATCGAACTCGCCGTGATCGTCACCGACGCGAACCTGAGCCTGCGGGTCGAAGGGCCGGTGATCGCCGTGCACCAGAGCGACGCCGTGCTCGATGCGATGGACGCCTGGAACAAGGGCACCCACGGCAAGAGCGGCTTGATCGAGCGCGTGAAGGCATCGCACATCGACGAAGCGCAGGCCGAGGCCGAGGTCATCGCCTTCCTGCGGCGCTGCGTGCCGGCGGGCAAGAGCCCGATGTGCGGGAACTCGATCTGCCAGGACCGGCGCTTCCTGGCGCGGCTGATGCCGCGCCTGGAAGCCTACTTCCACTACCGCAACCTCGACGTCAGCACGCTCAAGGAGCTGGCGCGGCGCTGGAAGCCGGCGGCCTTCGAAGGCTTCAAGAAGGCGCAGGCGCATACCGCGCTCGCCGACGTGCACGAGTCGATCGACGAACTGCTGCACTACCGCCGCCACCTGCTGGCGCTTTGAGTCCCTTGCGGCGCGCCGGCACGCGCGTGGCTCCGCGGAACGCCTGCTCAGCGCGTCAGCAGCGCGTTGACGGCCTCGAGGTCGCCGCTCTCGAGCTGCCCCGAGGCCTGGCGCAGCCGCAGGCTTCCCAGCAGCACGTCGTAGCGCGCGCGTGCGAGGTCGCGTTCGGTCTGGAAGAGCTGCGTCTGCGCGTTCAGCACGTCCAGGTTGACGCGCACGCCGACGCGGTAGCCGAGCTGGGTCGCTTCCAGCGCCAGGCGCGCCGAGGACTCGGCCGCCTCCAGTGCGCTGACCTGCGCGTGCCCCGACTGCACGTTGAAGAAGGCCACGCGCGTGTTCTGGGCGATCGCGCGGCGCGCGCGGTCCAGATCCTGGCGCGCCTTCTCTTCCAGCAGCAGCTTCTCGCGGATCTGATTCTCGGTCAGGCCCCCGGTGTAGAGCGGCTGGTTGAACTGCAGGCCGATGCTGGCGGTGCTGCTGCGCCCGGAGAGCCCCGTGGCGTAGCGCCCGCTGGTGTGCGCGGCGCCCACCGAACCGACGGCGTCGAGGGTGAACTTCTCCGCCGCGCGCGCCTTCTCGGTCTCGAGCCGGGCCACGTCCAGCGCCACGCGCGCACGGTTGAGGTCCGGGTGCGCCCCGTCGGCCCGGGTCACCCAGGCTTCGACGTCGGCCGGCGCGAGCAGCGGCAGCACCACCGGTCGCGCCAGGGGATGTGGCTGCACGCCGGACCGGCCGACGAGCTGATCGAGCGCGATGCCGGCGCTGCGCAGCGCGTTCTCGGCCGCGATCTCGTCGGCCACCGCCTTGTCGAACTTGGCCTGCGCCTCGCGCGTGTCGGTGATCGTCGCCGTGCCGACCTCGAAATTGCGCTTGGCCGAGGCGAGCTGCTCGGTGATTCCGGCCTTGTTGGCCTGCACCGTGGCCAGCGTGTCCTGCGCCGCGAGCACGTCGAAATACGCCTGCGCCACGCGCACGATCAGGTCCTGCTCGGCCAGCTCGAGTTCGGCCTTGGCGGCCTCACGCGCGCGCTGGGCCTGCGCGATCGAGGCGTCATTGACGCGGTTGATGATCGGGTAGCGCGCGGCGAGCGCGGCGTTGGCGGCGTTGTTGTCTCCCGCGGGGAAACCCTGCGGATCGACGCGCGTCGTGCTCGCGGCCGCCGTCAAGGCAAGCGTAGGCCGCGCCAGTGCCTCCGCGGCCGCCGCGCGCGGCTCGGCGGACAAGGCCTGTGCGCGCGCCGAAAGGTAGGCCGCGTCGTAGGCGCGCGCCGCGTCGTACAAGTCCTTCAGGTTCTGGGCCTGCACGCTGCACGCCGTGAGGAAGGCGACCGCGGCAAGACCGGTACGGCGCAGCAGGGCAGGTCGCGGTGAGGGCATGGGGCTCCTTCGGGATCGGCTGACTGGAGGTGAGGGTTGCGCCGCGGTCAGAAGCTGAACACCGACTTCTCGGCGAAACCCTGCAGGCGTGGTGCCAGCGTCTCGAAGACCACCTGCTGCGACCAAGCCGCCTGGCTGCTGCGCGTGAACACCGTGGCTTGCATGACGGGCTCCTCGCCGACGATGGCGACGAGGCGCCCACCGACGCGAAGCTGCTCGAGCAGCACCCGCGGCACCTCGGCCACCGAGCCCGAGAGCAGGATGGCGTCGAAGGGCGCTTCGGCCGGGTAGCCCTGCGCGCCTTGGCTCGCCTCGACCTCGACCACGCGTGCGTTCAGCACGCCGTTGCGGCGCAGGTTCTCGCGCGCCATCTTCGCCAGCTCGGCATCGCTCTCCAGCGTCACCACCGCCTGGGCGCGGTGCGCCATGAGCGCGGCCATGAAGCCCGCCCCGGTGCCGATCTCGAGCGCCTTCTCGTGGCGCTGCAGCTGCAGCGACTGCAGCAGCCGTGCCTGCACGCGCGGTTCGAGCATGCGCGGCCCATGGGGCTTTCCGGGAAGCAACGGGATCTGCGTGTCGACGAAGGCCAGCGCGCGCATCGTCGGCGGCACGAACTCCTCGCGGCGCACGGTGGCCAGCAGGCTCAGCACGGCCGGATCCAGGACGTCCCAGGGGCGGATCTGCTGTTCGATCATGTTGAAGCGGGCGCTCTCGATGTCCATGATTATACGGTATAGGGTATAGACGTATGGGCCGGAAGGATTCTAGGCGTCTTGCCCGACCGGCGGCTGACGGCGACCTGCCCGCGCCCGTCTTCGTGCCCATTGCGCCAGGTCGTCGAGCCAGCAGTAGATCACCGGCACCACGACCAGCGTCAGCAGCGACGAGGTGACGACGCCGCCGATCACCGCCTGACCCATGGGCGCGCGCTGCTCCGAGCCTTCGCTCATCGAGAAGGCCAGCGGCATCATGCCGAAGACCATCGCCAGCGTCGTCATCAGGATGGGGCGCAGGCGGACGCGCGCCGCGTCGAGCAGGGCCTGCGTGCGATCCGTGCCGGCCTCGCGGGCACGGATCGCGAAGTCGACGAGCAGGATCGCGTTCTTCGTCACCAGGCCCATCAGCATCACGATGCCGATGATCGAGAACATGTTCAGCGTGGAGCCGAAGAGCAGCAGTGCGAGCACGACGCCGATGAGCGTCAGGGGCAGTGAGCTCATCAGCGCCAGCGGCTGCAGGAAGCTCTTGAACTGGCTCGCCAGGATCATGTAGATGAACACCACCGCCAGCGCCAGCGCCATCATCGCGAAGCCGAAGCTCTCCTGCATGTACTTGGTCGAGCCGCCGAAGCTGTAGCGGTAGCCCGGGGGCCAGGCGGTCTCGTCGAGCACGCGGCGGATGTCGGCCGAGACCTCGCCCGCGCTGCGGCCCTGCGTGTTGGCGTCGACGTTGATCTCGCGCGTGAGGTCGCGCCGGTTGATCTGGTTCAGCCCGGTCGCCGGCAGCACCTGCGCCACCTGCTCCAGGCGCACGATGCGTGCGCTGCCGTCGGCGGCGGTGCCGACCATGAGCGGCAGCGCGCGCAGCTGTGCCGCGTCGACGCGCTCCTGCGGCGCCAGGCGCACGACGACGTCGTAGGTTTCGTCGTCGTCGGCGCGCCAGTTGCCCACCGTCTGGCCTGCCACCAGCACGCGCAGTGCGCCGCCCACCGCGCCGGTGTCCAGGCCGAGATCGGCTGCCGCCTCGCGCTTCATGCGGATGGCGACCGTCGGCTTGTCGGCCTGCAGCGAGCTGTTGAGATCGACGAGGCCGGGGATGGACGCCAGCCGCGGCCCGATCTGGCGCCACAGCCGCGCCAGTTCGTCCAGGTCGGGGCCCTGGATCGAGAACTGCAGCGTCTTGCCGCCGCCCAGATCCGGGATGCCGATGTTGGTGATGGTGACGCCGGGAATGCGTGCCAGGCGCTGGCGCAAGGCCGGCGTCATCTGGTGGACGCTTTGCCCGCGCTCCTTGCGGTCGGTCAGGCGCACGTACATCGAGCCGACGTTGGTGCCCAGCGCCGCGCCGCTGTTGATGGTCGTAACCGTGTGCCGGATCTCGGGCATCTCACGCAGCGCGGCGTCGATCTGGCGCGCGCGCGCCTCGGTGGCCTCGAGCGAGGTCCCCACCGGCGTCTGGAAGCTGACGATGGTCTCCGAGAAGTCGGCCTGCGGGATGAACTCCGCGCCCACCAGCGGCAGGATGAGAAAGCTCGCCGCGAAGGTCGCGACCGCGATCGCCACGGTCTTCACGCGGTGCACCAGGGACCACGCGAGGATCGCCTGGTAGGCGTCGGCCAGCGCCAGCGTCAGGCGGTCGAAGGCGGCCGTGACGCGGCCGATGCTGCGCTCGTACGCACCCCGCGGCGGGCCCTCGCGGCGGCCGTGCGCCTGCGGGTCGTGCCAGACGCTGGAGAGCATCGGGTCCAGCGTGAAGCTGACGAACATCGAGATCAGCACCGCGGCGACGATGGTGATGCCGAACTCGTGGAAGAAGCGGCCGACGATGCCGCCCATGAAGCCGATGGGCAGGAACACCGCGACGATCGACAAGGTCGTCGCCAGCACCGCCAGGCCGATCTCGTTGGTGCCTTCCAGCGCCGCGTCGTGGGCGCTCTTTCCCATCTGCACGTGGCGCACGATGTTCTCGCGCACGACAATGGCGTCGTCGACGAGCAGGCCCACGCACAGAGACAGCGCCATCAGCGTCACCGTGTTGATGGTGAAGCCGCCCGCGTACATGAAGATGAAGGTGCCGATGAGCGCGATCGGCAGCGTCAGGCCGGTGATGACGGTCGAACGCCAGCTGTTGAGGAAGAGGAAGACGATGCCCACGGTGAGCAGCGCGCCTTCGAGCAGCGTCTGCCGCACGTTCGCGACCGAGACGCGGATGGCGCGCGAGTTGTCGCGGTTGATCTCGGTGCGGATGCCCGGCGGCAGCAGCGGCTGTGCCGCGGTGATGGCCTGCGCGAGTCCGTCGGCGACGGCGATGGTGTTCTCGCCCTGGCTCTTCTGCACCGACAGCAGCACCGTGCGCTGGCCGTTGTAGAGCGCCAGCGTCTGCGCCTCCTGCGGGCCGTCGACGATGTCGGCCACCTGCCACAGCCTGACCGGGATGCCGCTGGCGCCGCGCCGCGCGACGATGAGGTCGCGGAAGTGCGCCGGATCCTCCACGCGCGCGCGCAGCTGCACCATCGACTCCTGCATCGGCGCGCGCAGCGCCCCCAGCGGCAGCTCCTGGTTCTCGCTGCGCACCGCGGCGACCACCTGATCGACACCGACACCCATCGCCTCCAGCGCCTGCGGCCGCAGCTGGATGCCGATCTCGCGCGCCACGCCGCCGACGACGCTCACCGCGCCCACGCCGCGCACGTTCTCCAGGCGCTTCTGCAGCACCTGCGTGGCGAAGGTGGTGAGGTCCTGGGCGCTCGCGCTGCCGTCGGGCGAGACCAGCGCGACGTTGAAGATCGGTTGTGCCGCCGGGTCGAAGCGCGAGACGCGCGGCTCCTTCACCTCCTCGCGCAGCAGCGGCCGCACCAGGGCGACCTTCTCGCGCACGTCCTCGGCGGCGCGCCGGCCATCGACGTCGAGGTTGAACTGCACGACGACGACCGAGCTGCTCTCGTACGAACGCGAGAACACGGTGTCGATGCCGGCCACCGTGTTGACGGCCTCTTCGATGCGCTTCGTGACCTCGGCCTCGACGATCTCGGGAGCGGCGCCGGGATAGTCGACCTGGACGACGACGGTGGGAATGTCGACATCGGGGAACTGGTCGATCGACAGGCGCTGGTAGCTGAAGAGCCCGAGCACGACGAAGGCCAGCATGACCATCGTCGCCAGCACCGGGTTGGCGATCGAGAGGCGGGTGAACCACATGGTCTTCGGCGCCGGTCAGGGCCGCGGCGCCGCCGTGCCCGACGCCGCAGCCGAGGCCGGCGTCGACGAGGCGGCCGCGTCCGCCGGCAGCCGCAGCAGCGCACCCGCGGGGAGATTGCCGACGCTCGGGCGCAGCACCAGCGCGCCGTCGCCCAGGCCGTCCTGGACCTCGACCGCCGCCTCGGGCCCGGCGCCGAAGTCGGCCTCGCCGCGGCGGCCGAGCCGCAGCGGCCGTGCGACGGCGCGTCCGTCCTCGGCTACCAGCACTTGCGGCGTGCTGCGTTCGCTGCGCAGCGTGTTCTGCGGCAAGGCCAGCACCACAGCCTGCTCCACTTCGACGCTGCCGCGCGCGAACTGTCCCTGGCGCAGTCCGGGCGCCGGCTCCACGCGCAGGTAGGCCACGATGGCGCGCGTGCCACCCTGTGTTGCCGGGTTGATGCGCGCCACGCGCGCGTCCAGCGGCTGCGGCACGCCATCGACCTGAAGCCGCGCGCGCTGGCCGACGCGCAAGGCGCCGGCCCGCTCGGCCGGGATCGCCGCCGGCAGCTCCAGTTGCGCGAGGTCGACGATCTCGACGATGCGGCTGTCCACCGACACGCGCTCGCCGGGCTGCGCCAGCCGCTGCGAGACCAGGCCGGAGAGCGGGGCGCGCAGCTCGGTGTCGCGCACCGTCTTGCGCGCGATCTCGGCGGCGGCGCGCGCCGCCTGCAGCGAGGCGCGCGCCGCCGCGGCGTTGTGGACCGCGGTGTCGAGCGCGTTGCGCGAGATGAAACCCTGGTCGACGAGCGCGCGATGATCGGCGAGCGTGCGCTCGGCGATGTCCAGCTGCGCCTGCGCCGCGGCAGCCTGATCCTCGGCCTGGCGCAAGCGCCATTCGAACTCGGTCGCGTCCAGGCGCCCGATGAGCTGGCCGGCGCGCACGGCGTCGCCCTCGCGCACGCTCAGTTCGCGCAGTTCGGCGGCGACCTTGGCCTTGACGAGCGCGCTGTTGACCGCCTCCAGCCCGCCGGAGACCGGCAGCGTCGCGGCCATCGCGCGCGGCACGGCGCGCACGAGGTCGCTCGCCAGCAGTTCGAGCGCCTGCGGCGGCGCGCTGGCGGCGGCCGCGGATGCCTGCGCCGCGTCGTACCGGCGCTCGAGCGCGCGGCTGACCGCCAGCCCGAGCGCGACGAGCGCAGCCAGCGCGGCGACGGCCACGCGCGCGCGGCGGCTCATCGCGCGCCCTCGCCGCGGACGTGCAGCCCGTCGAGGACGAGGTCGATGTGCGCCGCCAGGACGGCGACCGGGTCGAGTTCGAATCCTTGCACCGGACAGGCGGCAAAGGAGTGCTCGTGCAGCAGGAGGAAGATCATCGGTGCCATCAGGGCATTGGCGGTCGCGGAAACGTCGACGGGACGGAACTCGCCGCGCCCGATGCCGCGCCGGACCAGCGACTCGAAGAGGCTGCGCGCGGGCTGCACCACCTCGTCGACGTAGAACTGCGCGATCTCGGGGAAGTTGCGCACCTCGGACAGCACCACCTTGTGCAGTCCGCCGACCTCGGAAGCGGCGATGCGCGTCCACCACTGCTCGAGCAGGCGGCGCAGCAGCGCCCCGGTGCCGCCTTCGGCGCTGGCGACGATCTGTCCGGCCTGGCCGATCAGGGCGGCGATATGGTGCCGCACGACCGCCTTGAAGAGCTCTGCCTTGCTCGGGTAGTAGAGGTAGAGCGTGCCCTTGGAGACGCCCGCGCGGCGCGCCACTTCCTCGGCGCGCGTGGCCGCAAAGCCCTTCTCGACGAACAGCGGCAGCGCGGCGTCGAGAAGCTGCTGCGGGCGGATCTCCTTGTGGCGCCGGCGCGCTGGGCGTGGGTCATCCATCGGGGTGGATCCGGGCGACGAGCGTTCAAGTACTGACTGGTCAGTCAGTATTCTAGGGAGGGAGCCGGTGGCGGTCAAGCCGTGTCGCGCCGTCCTGCGAAGGGCGGTGGCAGGCACGCCGCTATGATCCCCCGCTTTGCCCGAAGGCCCTGGCCCGAGACGAGCGCGCGCGATGGATCCCCTGCTGCTGATCAAGGCCGCCGTGATGGGTGTGGTCGAGGGCCTGACCGAGTTCCTGCCGATCTCGTCGACCGGGCATCTGATCCTGGCCGGCTCGCTGCTCGACTTCACGGGCGAGACCGTGAAGGTCTTCGAGATCGCGATCCAGACCGGCGCCATCCTGGCGGTGATCTGGGAATACCGCGAGCGCCTCCTGGCCACCGTGCGCGGCTTCACGCGCGAGGCGGTGGCGCGGCGCTTCGCGCTCAACGTGCTCATCGCCTTCGTGCCGGCGGTGGTGCTGGGACTGGCCTTCGGCTCGCTCGTCAAGCGCCACCTCTTTCACCCGGTGCCGGTGGCCAGCGCGTTCATCGTCGGCGGCCTCGTCATCCTCTGGGCCGAGGCGCGCCACCATCGCCGCTTCGGCGAGCGTGACCTCTCGGGCAGCCGCCGCGCGCGCGTCGAGACGGTCGACGACATGAGCGCGCTCGACGCGCTCAAGGTCGGCCTGCTGCAATGCCTGGCCCTGGTGCCGGGCACCAGCCGCAGCGGCGCGACCATCATCGGCGCGATGGTGCTCGGCTTCTCGCGCCGCAGCGCCACCGAGTTCAGCTTCTACCTCGGCATCCCGACGCTGGTCGGTGCCGGGGCCTATTCGGTGTGGAAGCAGCGCGCACTGCTGGCGCTGTCGGACCTGCCGATGTTCCTGATCGGCTCCGCCGTGGCCTTCGCGGCGGCGCTGCTGTGCATCCGCTGGCTCATCCGCTACGTCTCGACGCACGACTTCCGCGTCTTCGCCTGGTACCGCATCGTCTTCGGCGCGCTGGTTCTGCTGACCGCCTATTCCGGCACGGTCAACTGGTCCGCCTGAAGACGAGGTCGCGCACGCCGTGACCCAGGCGCAGGCCGCGCGCCTCGAACTTGGTCTGCGGGCGGTAGGCCGGGCGCGGCGCGTAGGCAGCGGCGGTGTTGGCCAGCAGCGGCTCGCTTCCCAGCACCTGCAGCATCTGCTCGGCGTAGGGCTCCCAGTCGGTCGCGCAGTGCAGCACGCCGCCGGGCGCGAGGCGGCTGGCGACGAGGGCCACCAGCGGCGGCTGGACGAGGCGGCGCTTGTGGTGGCGCTTCTTCGGCCAGGGATCGGGAAAGAAGACGTGCACCGCCGCGAGCGAGCCCGGCGCGATCATCTGCTGCAGCACCTCGACCGCGTCGTGGCGCACGATGCGCAGGTTCGTGAGGCCATGCTCGCCGATGCGTCGCAGCAGCGCACCGACGCCGGGTTCGTGCACCTCGACGCCGAGGAAGTCGGTCTGCGGCCGCGCGGCGGCGATGGCCGCGGTGGCGTCGCCCATGCCGAAGCCGATCTCGAGCACCAGCGGCGCCTCGCGGCCGAACACCGCCGCCGGCTGCAGCGCCTGCGGCCGGAACGGGAGAACGAAGCGCGGGCCCAGCTCGGCGAGCGCGCGTTGCTGGCCGCTGCCCATGCGGCCGGCGCGCAGCACGTAGCTGCGCACCGGCCGGTGCGGCGCGTCCGCAGGCGTGGCAGATTCGGTCATCGAAGGCGTCGAGGGCCCGGGGCGATCGTGGGCATGCGCAGCGATGGTGGGCCAGGGCGGACAGGCCGGGAACCCTCGTCGGTGCATCCAGTCGCCGTGGGCGCCGCAGCATGCCGTGCAGGCGCGATTCTGCCCGACGCGCGCACGGTCCCCACCTTCGTCTGACGACGCGTTCCCGTGGGGTTGACCCGCAGGCTAGAATGCGCGCCGCTGCGGGTGTAGTTCAATGGCAGAACGGCAGCTTCCCAAGCTTCATACGAGGGTTCGATTCCCTTCACCCGCTCCATTCGAGGACGTCCGGCGATGTCACCCTGGAGCGTCCGATCCATAGGGCAAGCTTCCTGTGCAGCCCATCCCGCCGGGTAGGTTTCTCATCCCATCCCTGCGGTTCCCCTCGGACGTTGTGCTTGCTTGCCCCGCCAAGTTCGTCCCCGGCGCCGCGCCCTTGCGGCGTGCGCCTGACGGGCGGACGAGCAGCGGCCGCATGGCGCTGGCGATGGCGGATCGACACCGAACGACAGAACGATCATGACTCCTGGTCGCACCGAACCCGTGAGCGACGAACTACCCGAGAAGGTGCAGCGCGGCAACATCCGGCGCCTGTCAATCGCCCAGGCGTTGGCAGGCGCGAACACGGTGGTGTTCTATGCCACGGGCTCGATCGTCGGCAACGCGCTGGCGCCTTCGTCCATGCTGGCGACGCTGCCGATCTCGATCTTCGTCGTGGGCATGGCCGCCTGCATCCTGCCCATGGGCGCCCTCGCGCGGCGGCATGGCCGCAACGCGGCCTTCCTGCTCGGCACCGGCGCCGGGGTGCTGACGGGGCTGCTGGGCATGCTCGCGGTGCTGGTGGGCAGCTTCTGGCTGTTTTGCCTGGCGGGCTTCTTCGGCGGCGCCTACGCGGCCGTGGTGCAGTCCTTCCGCTTCGCCGCCGCCGACGGGGTGGCGGCAAAGCGGCGTGCGAGAGCGCTGTCGCTGGTGATGGCCGGAGGTGTCGCGGCCGGAGTGGTCGGACCGCAACTGGTGACGTGGACGATGGACCTGTGGCCGCCGCACCTGTTCGCCGCCACCTTCGTGGTGCAGGCCGCCGTCGCCGCGGTGGCGGCGCTCGTGCTGATGGGCGTGAAGCTGCCGCCGCCCACCTCGGAGGAGATCGCCGGCGGGCGGCCCCTGGCCGAGATCGTGCGCCAGCCGCGCTTCGTCGCCGCCGCCATCAGCGGGGCGGTGTCGTACATGCTCATGAACTTCCTGATGACGGCCGCGCCGCTGGCGATGCGCCTGTGCGGACACTCGCAGGCCTCGGCCAACCTCGGGCTGCAGTGGCACGTGATCGCGATGTACGCACCCAGCTTCTTCACGGGCAGCCTGATCGCGCGCTTTGGCGCCGGCCGCGTGGCGTCCGCAGGCCTGGCGCTGATCGGGCTGTCGGCCGTCGCCGGGCTGGGCGGCATCGAGGTGGCACATTTCTGGGGTTCGCTGGTCCTGCTGGGGCTGGGGTGGAACTTCGGCTTCCTGGGCGCGTCCGCGCTGGTGCTGGAGTGCCACCGGCCCGAGGAGAAGACGCGCGTGCAGTCCTTCAACGACTTCATCGTCTTCGGCCTGATGGCCATCGGCTCCTTCTCCTCCGGCGGCCTGCTCTCCGCCTACGGCTGGGACACGGTGCTGTGGGTGTCGTTCGTGCCGCTGGCGCTGTCCGCCGTGGCCCTGGCGATGGCGATGAGACGGCAGGCCGCGCGCGCCTATGCAGGCTGAGCGCACAGGCGCGCATGCATGGCGTGCCGGAGCGGACTTTCCCCCTCATGCCGCACGCTCCGGGAGGACTAGGCTGCCACTTTTGCCGGCGTGATTGGCCATGACCGTCCCGATCCAGATCCTGTGCGTCTCGACCCGGCCGTTCGACCTGTGGGATGCGCCCTTCGGACCGTTCGTCGTCCGCCAGGTGCAGACGCTGGCGGACGCCGCGGCCGGCTTGCAGCCGCGTGGGCTCGACGCCATGCTTGTCGACGCGACGCCAGCGGGTGCGCTGGCGGCGCTGGCGGCGTGGCCGCTGCTGGCGCAGGCGGTGCTGGACGTGGCCGTGCTCGTGCTCGCCGCCGAGCCCGGTGCGGCGGAGGCCGTTGCGCTGGTGCAGGCCGGCGTGCAGGACGTGCTGCCGCCCACCGACGCGGCGAGCCTGGCGCGCATCCTGCGTCTGGCCGTGGAGCGCAAGCGGCTCGAGGCGGCGGCACGCAAGGCCTATGCGACGGACCTCGCCACCGGCCTTCCCAACCCGACGCAGCTGCTCGAGCACATGACGCACCTGGTCGCGCTGCGCGCCCGCGAGCCCGCGCCCATGGCGCTGGTGGTGATGCGCGTGGAGGGCCTGGCGGCGACGGAAGCGGCGCTGGGCGTCGAAGCCGCCAACGTGCTCAGGCGCAAGGTCGCCGTGCGCCTGCGCTCGGGCCTGCGCGCCAGCGACGTCGTCGCCTCGCTCGGTGCCGACACCTTCGCCGTGCTGCTGGCCTGGCTGGACGCCGCCGACGCCGCGCCGCGCGTGGCGGGCAAGCTCGCGCAGGCGCTCACCCAGCCCTTCTCGATCACCGGGCGCGAGCGCCGCGTCGGCGTGCGCATGGGCCTGGCCTCCTTTCCCGAGCACGGCGAGCAGGCCGAGGACCTGCTGCGCCGCGCGCTCGCGCAGGCCGCGCAGATGGCCACGCTGGGCAGCGTCGGTGGTACGGCGCTCGCAGTCGATCGCAGCACGCTCGGCGGCCCGCTCGCCGCCGCCAACGACGAGGACTGACGACTACTTCAGGATGTCGCCCAGGCAGAGGTACTTGGCCTCGACGTAGTCCTCGATGCCCTGACGCGCGCCTTCGCGGCCCAGGCCCGACTGCTTGACGCCGCCGAAGGGCACTTCGGCGGTCGAGATGAGGCCGGTGTTGATGCCCACCATGCCGTACTCGAGCGCCTCCGCGACGCGGAAGATGCGCCCCACGTCGCGGCTGTAGAAGTAGCTGGCCAGACCGAACTCGGTGGCGTTGGCCGCGGCGATGGCCTCGGCCTCGGTCTGGAAGCGGAACACCGGCGCCAGCGGGCCGAAGGTTTCCTCGCGCGCGCACAGCATCTCGGCGTTGACGTCGGCGAGCACGGTCGGCGCATAGAAGCGCTCGCCCAGGCGCTTGCCGCCGGCGAGCAGGCGCGCGCCCTTGGAAAGCGCGTCGGCCACGTGCGCCTCGACCTTGGCCACGGCCTGATCGTCGATGAGCGGGCCCTGGTTGACGCCGGCCTCGAAGCCGTTGCCGACCCTGATCTCCTGCGCGCGCGCCGCCAGCTTCTGCACGAAGGCGTCGTAGATGCCGGCCTGCGCGTAGAAGCGGTTGGTGCAGACGCAGGTCTGGCCGGCGTTGCGGTACTTGCTGGCCAGCGCGCCGTCGACGGCGGCATCCAGGTCGGCGTCGTCGAAGACGATGAAGGGCGCGTTGCCGCCCAGCTCCAGGCTGAGCTTCTTTACCGTCGGCGCGCACTGCGCGGCCAGGATGCGGCCGACCTCGGTGCTGCCGGTGAAGGAGAGGTGGCGCACGGCGTCGCTTGCGCACAGCAGCTTGCCGATCTCGATGGAGCCCGCGGCATCGGCCGTGAGCACGTTGAGCACGCCCGCGGGCATGCCCGCACGCTGCGCCAGTTCCGCCACCGCCAGCGCCGACAGCGGCGTCGCCTCGGCCGGCTTGATCACCACCGTGCAGCCCGCGGCCAGCGCCGGCGCGACCTTGCGCGTGATCATGGCGATCGGGAAGTTCCAGGGCGTGATCGCCGCGCACACGCCGATCGGCTGCTTGATGACGAGGTAGCGCTTGTTGCCGTCGGTGGTCGGGATGGTCTCGCCGTAGATGCGCCGGCCTTCCTCGGCGAACCACTCCAGGAAGCTGGCGCCGTAGGCGACTTCGCCGCGTGCCTCGGCCAGGGGCTTGCCCTGCTCGGCGGTCATGATGCGCGCCAGGTCGTCGGCGTGCTGGTTGAGCAGCGCGAACCACTTCATCAGGATGGCGTGGCGCTCGCGTGCCGTCTTCGCGCGCCAGGCGGGCCAGGCCTTGTCGGCGGCGATGATGGCCTCGTGCGCGTGCGCCGCGGAGAGCCTGGCCACCTGCGCCAAGGTGGCGCCGGTGGCCGGATCGTGCACCTCGAAGCGCGCGCTGCACGCGATCCAGTTGCCGCCGATGAGGGCGTCGGTCTTGAGCAGGCTGGGGTCGGCGAGCGCGGCCAGCGGCGAGGTCTTGGTGTCCATGGTGATGAGCGGCTTGCGGATTGGGGATAGGGGTCAGCGTGGCTTCCATCCCTGGCCGGCACGGATCGCCGCCCCATGCTCGTCGAGCGCCGGCGGCGGTGTCCGGGCCATCGCGCGCACGCCGTCCAGGCGCATCGGGTTGGGCACCGTGGGCATGCGGCGCTCTGCCGCATCGCTCAACTGCGCCTGCATGCCGCGGTGCAGCACCTGTGGATGCGCAAAGACCTGCGGCAGGTTCAGGATGGGCGCGCAGGGTACCGCATTCGGCTCCAGCAGGTCGCACCAGGCCTGGGTTGTCCGCTCGCGCATCCAGGACGCGATGATGGCGATGAGCTCCCCCCGATGTGCGATGCGCGCACTGTTGCTGGCAAAGCGCGCGTCGCGGGCGATCTCGTCGTGGCCGACGAGGCTGCACAGGCGCTGGAACTGGCCGTCGTTGCCGACCGCGAGCACGATGTGGCCGTCGGCCGTGGCCAGCACCTGGTAGGGCACGATGTTGGCGTGCGCATTGCCCATGCGCTGCGGCGTGACGCCGCCCACCAGGTGATTGCTGGCCTGGTTGGCGAGCATGGCGACCTGCACGTCCAGCAGCGCCGCGTCGATGTGGCAGCCGCGGCCCGTGCGTTCGGCCTGGCGCAGCGCGGCGAGGATGGCCGTGCTGGCGTAGAGGCCGGTGAAGAGGTCGGCCACCGCCACGCCCACCTTCTGCGGCTCGCTGCCGGGCGTGCCTTCCTTCTCGCCGGTGATGCTCATGAGGCCGCCGGTGGCCTGGATGGCGAAGTCGTAGCCCGCGGCCTGGGCGTAGGGGCCGTCCTGCCCGTAGCCGGTGATGGAGCAGTAGACGAGGCGCGGGTTGAGCGCGGACAGGCTGGCGTAGTCCAGCCCGTACTTGGCGAGCTGGCCGACCTTGTAGTTCTCGACCAGCACGTCGGCTTCGCGCGCGAGCGTGCGCACGACGTCGGCGCCTTCGTGGCTGGCGATGTCCAGCGCCACCGAGCGCTTGCCGCGGTTGCAGCTCAGGTAGTAGGCCGACATGCGCTCCGCGGCCTCGCCCCACCACGGCGGCCCCCAGGCGCGCGTGTCGTCGCCGCTGCCCGGGCGCTCGACCTTGATCACGTCGGCGCCGTAGTCCGCCAGCACCTGCGTCGCCCAGGGGCCGGCGAGCACGCGCGAGAGGTCCAGCACGCGCACGCCGGCCAGCGGTCTCGGCGGCGTGTCCATTGCGTCGCCGCCCTCAGTTCGAGAACGCCGCGATGCCGGTGATGGCGCGGCCCAGGATGAGGGCGTGCACGTCGTGCGTGCCCTCGTAGGTGTTGACGACCTCGAGGTTGACGAGGTGGCGCGCGACGCCGAACTCGTCGCTGATGCCGTTGCCGCCCATCATGTCGCGCGCCATGCGCGCGATCTCCAGCGACTTGCCGCAGCTGTTGCGCTTCATGATGGAGGTGATCTCGACCGCGGCGCTGCCCTCGTCCTTCATGCGGCCCAGGCGCAGGCAGCCCTGCAGGCCCAGCGTGATCTCGGTCAGCATGTCGGCCAGCTTCTTCTGGATGAGCTGGTTGGCGGCCAGCGGGCGGCCGAACTGCTTGCGGTCCAGCACGTACTGGCGCGCGCGGTGGTAGCAGTCCTCGGCCGCGCCCAGGGCGCCCCAGGCGATGCCGTAGCGCGCGCTGTTCAGGCAGGTGAAGGGACCCTTCAGGCCGCGCACCTCGGGGAAGGCGTTCTCCTCGGGGCAGAAGACCTCGTCCATGACGATCTCGCCGGTGATCGAGGCGCGCAGGCCGACCTTGCCGTGGATGGCCGGGGCCGAGAGGCCCTTCCAGCCCTTCTCGAGCACGAAGCCGCGGATCTGGCCGCCCTCGTCCTTGGCCCAGACGACGAAGACGTCGGCGATGGGGCTGTTGGTGATCCACATCTTGGTGCCGCTGAGCGACCAGCCGCCGTCGACCTTCTTCGCGCGCGTGATCATGCTGCCGGGGTCGGAGCCGTGGTTGGGCTCGGTGAGGCCGAAGCAGCCGATCCACTCGCCGGTGGCGAGCTTGGGCAGGTACTTGCGCTTGGTCGCTTCGTTGCCGAAGGCGTTGATGGGCACCATCACGAGCGAGCTCTGCACGCTCATCATCGAGCGGTAGCCCGAGTCCACGCGCTCGACCTCGCGCGCGATGAGGCCGTAGCAGACGTAGTTCAGGCCGGCGCCGCCGTAGGTCTCGGGGATGGTGGCGCCCAGCAGCCCGAGCTCGCCCATCTCGCGGAAGATGGAGACGTCGGTCTTCTCCTCGCGGAAGGCCTGCTGCACGCGCGGCAACAGCTTGTCCTGGCAATAGGCGCGGGCGGCGTCGCGCACGGCGCGCTCGTCCTCGCTCAGCTGCTGCTCCAGCAGCAGCGCGTCGTCCCAGTGAAAGCTCACCTTGCTGTTCGAAGAAGTCATCTCGTGCTCCGGGCGGGTTTGGACCAGAAGCGAATTCTCGTGACGTCCAGGCGCGGTGACAACCGCTATTCTTGCACTCTGGTATTCATGAAACGCACACCGAGAGGGGCCCATGCGTCGCAAGATCCCGTCCACCGCAGCCCTGGCCGCGTTCGAGGCCGCGGCGCGCCACGGCAGCTACACCGGCGCCGCGGAGGAACTGGCGGTGACGCAGAGTGCGGTCTGCCGCCAGATCGCCACGCTCGAGGCCTTCGTCGGCGTCAAGCTCTTTCGCCGCAGCCGGCGCGGCGTGCTGCTCACCGACGCCGGCGAGCTCTACGGCCGCAGCGTGCGCGCGCGGCTGGAGGAGATCGAGCGCGACACGCTGTCGCTGATGGCCAGCGGCGGCGGCCGCGGCGTGCTCGAGATCGGCGTCGTGCCGACCTTTGCCACCGAGTGGCTGCTGCCGCGACTGCCGGACTTCCACGCCGCGCACCCGGACATCACGCTCAACCTGACGACGCGCATCCAGCCCTTTCTGTTCGAGGGCAGCGGGCTGGACGCCGCGCTGCACGCCGGCGGCGCGCCCTGGCCGGGCAGCGACAGCCTGCACCTGATGCGCGAGTCGCTGGTGGCCGTGGCCAGCCCGGCGCTGCTGCAGGGGCGCAACCTGCGCGCGCGGCTGCAGGCCGCGGACGTGGCGCGCCTGCCGCTGCTGCAGATGGCCACGCGCCCGCAGGCCTGGCGCGCGTGGTTCGAGGCCCAGGGTCTTCAGGTGGAGGGCGATCTGGCCGGCCCGCGCATGGACTTGTTCTCGATGCTCATCGCCGCCGCCAGCTGCGGCCAGGGCGCGGCGCTGGTGCCGCAACTGCTGGCCGAGCCAGCGCTGCGCGCGGGCCGCCTGCGCGTGCTCGTGCCGCGCGCGCACTACAGCGACCGCAGCTACCGCCTCATCTACCCGCAAGCCAAGGCGCACCACCCGGCGCTCGTGGCGCTGCGCGACTGGCTGGACACGCAGGCGCGCGCCTGGCGCGCGCAGACCGGCTTGGATTGAACGGGTGGCGCCGCACCCAGGACCTGTTCAGCGTTGCCCTAAAATCTGGTTGAATCAACCAGACAAGCCAGGGCGCCGACCATGAGCACCGTGGGCCTGTTCGAGGCCAAGACGCATCTGTCCGAACTCATCGCGCGTGCCGAGCGCGGCGACGAGGTGGTGATCACGCGCCACAACAAGCCGGTGGCGCGCATCGTCCCGGTGGCGCGCGCGGCGCATGCGCGCCATCGCCAGCGCGAGCGCGCCCTGGCTGCGCTGCAGGCCTTCGAGCCGATCGAGGTGCAGGGTGCAACGCTTGCCGAGCTGATCGGGCAGGGCCGCACGTGAAGCCGACCGATGCGGCGCCCGACGCCGTCGTGCTCGACGCCTCCTTCGTGCTGCGCTACGTGCTGCACACCGGCGCGCCGCGGCCGGCTGCAGCGGGTCTGCAAGCCCTGCGCGACTGCGAGCTGATCGTGCCGCCGATCTGGAATGCCGAGATCGCCAACGCGCTGGTGCAGGCCGAGCGCCGCGGCGCCGCGCCGCCCGAGCGCGTCGGCCAGGCGCTGGCCGCGATCCTCGCGCTTGCGCCGACGGTGGACGCCCAGCCCATCGACGTGCCGCGCAACCTGGAGTGCGCGCGCGCCTACGGGCTCTCGACCTACGACAGCCTCTACTTCGAGCTGGCGCTGCGCCAACGCGCCGCGCTGGCGACCTTCGATGCCGAATTGATGCGCGCCGCGCCGCGTGCGGGCATCCGCCTCTATCCCGATCCTTCGACCCTGGTGCCGACATGAAAGCCGCCGAGATCCGCTCCACCTTCCTGAATTACTTCGCCTCCAAGGGGCACCAGGTCGTGGCTTCGAGCCCGGTGGTGCCGGGCGACGACCCGACGCTGCTCTTCACCAACGCGGGGATGAACCAGTTCAAGGACGTGTTCCTGGGCTTCGACAAGCGGCCCTACCAGCGCGCGGCCACGGCGCAGAAGTGCATCCGCGCCGGCGGCAAGCACAACGACCTCGAGAACGTGGGCTACACCGCGCGCCACCACACCTTCTTCGAGATGCTGGGCAACTTCAGCTTCGGCGACTACTTCAAGCACGACGCCCTGAAGTACGCCTGGGAACTGCTGACGGTGTACTTCAAGCTGCCCGCCGAGCGCCTGTGGGCCACCGTCTACGCCGAGGACGACGAGGCCTACGACATCTGGCACAAGGTCATCGGCCTGCCGGCCGAGCGCATCGTGCGCATCGGCGACAACAAGGGCGGCCGCTACCAGTCGGACAACTTCTGGATGATGGGTGACACCGGCCCCTGCGGCCCGTGCAGCGAGATCTTTTACGACCACGGCCCGGAGGTGGCCGGCGGCCCGCCGGGCTCGGCCGAGCAGGACGGCGACCGCTACATCGAGATCTGGAACAACGTCTTCATGCAGTTCAACCGCAGCGAAGACGGCACGATGCACCGCCTGCCCAAGCCGAGCGTCGACACCGGCATGGGCCTTGAGCGCCTGGCCGCGGTGCTGCAGCACGTGCACAGCAACTACGAGATCGACCTCTTCGCCACGCTGCTGGCGGCCACGCGCGACGCCGTGCTCGACGCCGGCGGCGCGCGCGACGCCGCCTGGGTCAAGGACCTGCAGACGCCCAGCCTGAAGGTCATCGCGGACCACATCCGCGCCTGCGCCTTCACCGTCACCGACGGCGTCATTCCCGGCAACGAGGGCCGCGGTTACGTGCTGCGGCGCATCGCGCGGCGCGCCATCCGCCACGGCTACAAGCTCGGCGCGCGCCGGCCCTTCTTCCACAAGCTGGTGCTGCCGCTGGCCGCCGAGATGGGCGAGGCCTACCCCGAGCTGCGCCGCGAGGCCGTGCGCGTGACCGAGGTGTTGCAGGTGGAGGAGGAACGCTTCTTCCAGACCATCGCCAACGGCATGGAGATCCTCGAGGGCGCACTCGCGCAGGGCCAGGAGCGGCTCGACGGCGAGACCGCGTTCAAGCTGCACGACACCTTCGGCTTCCCGCTGGACCTCACCGCCGACGTCTGCCGCGAGCGCGGCGTCGCCGTCGACGAGGCCGGCTTCGATGCGGCGATGGGCCGCCAGCGCGAGCAGGCGCGCGCAGCCGCCAAGTTCAAGATGGCCGCGGGGCTTTCGTACAGCGGCGACGACACCGCCTTCCACGGCTACGAGCACCTGGTGTGCGAGCACAGCAAGGTGAGCGCGATCTACTTCGACGGCAGCGCGGTGACGCGCGCCAAGGCCGGCGACGACGTCGTCGTCGTGCTCGACCACACGCCCTTCTACGCCGAGAGCGGCGGCCAGGTCGGCGACCGCGGCGAACTGCGCAATGCGCGCGCGCGCGTGCTCGTCGAGGACACGGTGAAGATCCAGGCCGCGGTGCACGGCCACCAGGGTCGCATCATCGAGGGCGAGGTCGAGCTCGGCGACGTCTTCGTCGCGCGCGTCGACGCCGGGCTGCGCGCGCGCACCATGCGCAACCACAGCGTCACGCACCTCATGCACAAGGCGCTGCGCGAGGTGCTGGGCGGCCACGTGCAGCAAAAGGGCTCGCTGGTGACGCCCGAGCGCACGCGCTTCGACTTCGCGCACAACAGCCCCATGAGCGCGGCGCAGATCGCGCAGGTGGAGGCGATCGTCAACGCCGAGATCCTCGCCAACACGGCGACGCAGGCGCGCGTGCTGCCGCTGGAGGAGGCGCAGAAGCTGGGCGCGATGATGCTCTTCGGCGAGAAGTACGGCGACACCGTGCGCGTGCTCGACATCGGCACGAGCCGCGAGCTCTGCGGCGGCACGCACGTGCAGCGCAGCGGCGACATCGGCGTCTTCAAGATCGTCGCCGAGAGCGGCATCGCCGCCGGCGTGCGCCGCGTGGAGGCGCTCACCGGCGACAACGCGCTGGCCTATCTGCAGCAGCTCGAAGGCACGGTCGAGCGCCTGGCGGGCCGGCTGAAGGTGGCGCCCGCGGAAGTCGACGGCCGCGTCGACGCGCTGCTCGAGCACGCGCGCACGCTGGAGAAGGAGGTCATCGCGCTCAAGGGGCGCCTGGCCTCGGCGCAGGGCGACGATCTGGCCGCGCAGGCGGTCGACGTGAAGGGCTTGAAGGTGCTGGCCGCGCGCCTGGACGGCGCCGACGCGGCCACGCTGCGCACGACGCTGGACCAGCTCAAGAACAAGCTCAAGAGCGCGGCCATCGTGCTCGCCGCCGTCGACGGCGAGCGCGTGCAGTTGGCGGCAGGCGTGACCGCCGACGCGATCGCGCGCGTGAAGGCCGGCGAACTCGTCAACTTCGTCGCCGGCCAGGTCGGCGGCAAGGGCGGCGGCAAGCCCGACCTGGCCATGGCCGGCGGCAGCGATGCCGCGGCCCTGCCCAAGGCGCTGGCGTCGGTCGTCGGCTGGGTGGGCGAGCGCGCGTAGGCGGCGGCGGGCTCAAGCCGCTGCCGCCGGCAGTCCGAAGAGGCGGTCGAAGGCCCAGGTGAAGACGAAGGTGTAGACGAGGAAGAAGAGCAGCATCGCCAGGTCCAGCAGCAGCGCCGCCCACAGGCCGACGTCCAGCCACCAGGCCATGAAGGGGACGAGCCAGATGGTGAGCCCGCCCTCGAAGCCGATCGCGTGCGCGATGCGCCGCGCGGCACTGCGGCCGCGCACCGGCTGGCGCGCCTCCCAGCGCTCGAAGAAGACGTTGAAGACCCAGTTCCAGGTCACGGCGATGGCCGAACTGCCGATCGCCAGGCCGCTGGCCGTGGGCAGGTCCTGCCGGCCGGCCAGCAGCGCCAGGGTGACGACGACGATGGCCAGCGCCTCGTAGACGCCGACGTAGAAGACGCGTCGCCACGGGCCCTGGAACGAGAACAACAGCGGCGGCCGGGCGGACATGGGCCGCAACTCTAACCAAGGCACCGCGCCAATCACCGCACCAATTCCGTAAGGAGCCCAGAGGGTGCTGGCGCGTGGGATCATCGGCACCGGGATCGACACCGCACGGACGCGGTGAAATTTGGCAGCGGCTCGGCAACGAACCGATGGCGCGTGTGGCCACAGTTCTCATGACGGATCATCATCGGGTACGATGAACACTTCCGGTCGACGACAAGTTGCCGTCGCCAGGGCCGTGAGCATGGCTGCGGTCGTGGCGATGAGCACCGTAATCCCCTGCACCGCGCTCGCCGCCGCCCTGGTAGCGGATGCGCCTGCAATATCGGCATTGGCCCCGGAGGCAGCGGCCCTGCTTCCGCAGGCGCGGACGTTGCGTTACCGCATGCGTTCGCCGAGGGTGCGCGAATTGCAGGTGCGGCTCAGACAGGCCAAGTTTCTTGCGGTCTACGACGTCGACGATCGCTTCGATGGGCGTACGCGCGAAGCCGTGCTGAAGTTCCAGCGCGAAGTCGGGCTGCGCGCCACCGGTGTCGTCGATGCCACGACCTGGCAGGCGCTCGCGGCGCATTCGCGGCCGCCGACCGCGGCAGAGCTCGCCAACGTCGACATCGGTCCCTGGTTCACGTCGCCGACGCAGCCGGGGTTCGTCAAGGAACTGCAGCATCGGCTGAAGCAGGTGGGCATTTACGAGGGGCCGCTCGATGGCCGCTTCGACGCCGCCACGCAGCAGGCGGTGGCGGCCTGGCGGACGCGAATCGGCCTTCCCGCCAGCGAGGTGATGGACGAGCGCGGCTGGGCGCCGCTGATCCGCCGCACGCGCAACCCGCGCTATGCGGAGTTGTTCGATGCGCCGCCGACGAGCAGTCTGTCGCAGGAGCTCGATCCGCGCTGCGCCAAGGGGCGGGTCGTGTGCATCTCCAAGCGCGAGCTGAAGATGTCCTTCGTCGTCGACGGCCAGGTGCGCTTCACGCGCGAGGCGCGCTTCGCGCGCCCGGGCTGGGAGAGCCCCGAGGGCGAGTTCCGCATCTGGTACATGAACCGGGACACGGTCTCGAAGATCTTCGGTGAGCGCACGCCCATGCCCTACGCCATCTTCTACGACGGCAACGTGGCGATCCACTTCTCGCAGGACTTCGCCGACAAGGGCTACGACAGCGGCTCGCACGGCTGCAGCCAGCTGCGCGACTACCAGGTCGCCAAGTGGCTCTACGAGCAGGTGAAGGTCGGCGATCGCGTCGTCGTCTACCGCTGAGCTCGGCCGAGGGGTCCGGAGCCGGCGGACCCTACTTGAACAAGTCCTTCACGCGGTCGGTCCAGCTCTTGGCGTTGGGCGAGTGCTTGTCGCCGCCCTTGCGGAAGGACTCGTCGAGATCCTTCAGCAGCTTGCGCTGGTGCTCGGTGAGCTTGACCGGCGTTTCCACCGTGACGTGGCAGTACAGGTCGCCCGGGTAGCTCGAACGGATGCCCTTGATGCCCTTGCCGCGCAGGCGGAAGGTCTTGCCGTGCTGCGTGCCCTCGGGCAGGTCGATCTCGACCTTGTTGCCTGAAAGCGTGGGCACTTCGATGGCCCCGCCGAGTGCCGCGGTGGTGAGTGCGATCGGCACCGAGCAGTGCAGGTCGTCGCCGTCGCGCTCGAACATCTCGTGCGCCTTGATGTGGATCTCGATGTAGAGGTCGCCCGCCGGACCGCCGTTGGTTCCGGGCTCGCCGTTGCCGGAGGAGCGGATGCGCATGCCTTCGTTGATGCCCGGCGGCACCTTCACCTCGAGCGTCTTCTGGCGTTTGACCCGGCCTGCGCCGTTGCAGCTCGTGCAGGGTTCGGGAATGATCTTGCCGCTGCCGCGGCAGTGCGGGCAGGTCTGCTGGATGCTGAAGAAGCCCTGGCGCAGGTGCACGGCACCGCTGCCGTTGCAACTCGGGCAGGTCTTGGCGCTGGTGCCGGGCTTGGCGCCGCTGCCCTTGCAGGTCTCGCAGTGGTCCCAGCTCGGGATGCGGATCTGCGCGTCCTTGCCGGCGGCGGCCTCCTCGAGCGTGATCTCCATCGCGTAGCTGAGGTCGGCGCCGCGGTAGACCTGCTGGCCGCCGCCGCCGCGACGACCGCCGCCGCCGAAGATGTCGCCGAAGATGTCGCCGAAGGCCTCGGCGAAGCCGCCGAAGCCCTCCGCGCCCGGGCCGCCGCGGCCGCCCATGGCGGGGTCGACGCCGGCGTGGCCGAACTGGTCGTAGGCCGCCCGCTTCTGGGCATCGCAGAGGATCTCGTAGGCCTCCTTGGCTTCCTTGAACTTCTCCTCGGCCCTCTTGGCGTCCTCACCCTGGTTGCGGTCAGGGTGGTGCTTCATGGCCAGCTTGCGGTAGGCCTTCTTGATGTCGTCGTCCGAGGCGTTCTTGGGGACGCCGAGGACTTCGTAGTAGTCGCGCTTTGCCATGGTCCGATGCCGTCAACGAAACGAAAGCGCCGCGCCGGGCGGCAGGCGACACGGCCTGCGGGCTCCGGCGCGGCGGGACGGGCCGGCGGCCCCGGCCGGGGCCGCCCGACGCGTCACTTCTTGACTTCCTTGAACTCGGCGTCGACGACGTCGTCGTCGGCCGGCTTGGACGAGGCGCTGCCTTGGGGGCCACCCTGCGCACCCTCGGCGGCGCCCGCCCCGCCCGCCGCGGCGGCCTGCTCGGCGTACATCTTCTCGCCGAGCTTCTGGCTGGCGCTCATCAGCGCCTCGGTCCTGGCGTCGATCGCGGCCTTGTCGTCGCCCTTGATCGCCTCCTCGGCGTCCTTGAGCGCGGACTCGATCTTCTCCTTCTCGCCGGCATCGAGCTTGTCGCCGTGCTCGGCGAGGCTCTTCTTCACCGAGTGCACCATCGCGTCGGCCTGGTTGCGCGCCTGCACGAGCTCGACCTTCTTGTGGTCTTCGGCGGCGTTGGCCTCGGCGTCCTTGACCATCTTCTCGATCTCGGCTTCGGACAGCCCCGAGTTCGCCTTGATGGTGATCTTGTTCTCCTTGCCGGTGCCCTTGTCCTTGGCGCTGACGTGCAGGATGCCGTTGGCGTCGATGTCGAAGGTGACTTCGATCTGCGGCAGGCCGCGCGGCGCCGGCGGAATGCCCTCGAGGTTGAACTCGCCCAGGCTCTTGTTGCCGCTGGCGAGTTCGCGCTCGCCCTGGAAGACCTTGATGGTCACGGCCGGCTGGTTGTCGTCGGCGGTGCTGAACACCTGGCTGAACTTGGTCGGGATCGTGGTGTTCTTCTGGATCATCTTGGTCATCACGCCGCCCAGGGTCTCGATGCCCAGCGACAGCGGCGTCACGTCCAGCAGCAGCACGTCCTTGCGCTCGCCGCCCAGCACCTGGCCCTGCACGGCCGCGCCCACGGCCACGGCCTCGTCGGGGTTCACGTCCTTGCGCGGATCCTTGCCGAAGAACTCCTTGACCTTCTCCTGCACCTTGGGCATGCGCGTCTGGCCGCCCACGAGGATGACGTCGTCGATGTCGCCGGCCTTGATGCCGGCATCCTTGATGGCGATGCGGCAGGGCTCGATCGTGCGCTCGACCAGATCCTCCACCAGGGCCTCGAGCTTGGCACGCGTGAGCTTGATGTTCAGGTGCTTAGGACCCGAGGCGTCGGCCGTGATGTAGGGCAGGTTGACGTCGGTCTGCGTGCTGTTGGAGAGCTCGATCTTCGCCTTCTCCGCGGCCTCCTTCAGGCGTTGCAGCGCAAGCACGTCCTTGGTCAGGTCGACGCCTTGTTCCTTCTTGAACTCGGTGACGATGTAGTCGATGATGCGCTGGTCGAAATCCTCGCCGCCGAGGAAGGTGTCGCCGTTGGTGGAGAGCACCTCGAACTGCTTCTCGCCATCGACGTCGGCGATCTCGATGATCGAGATGTCGAAGGTGCCGCCGCCCAGGTCGAAGACGGCGATCTTGCGGTCGCCCTTGCCGTGCTTGTCCAGGCCGAAGGCCAGCGCGGCCGCGGTCGGCTCGTTGATGATGCGCTTCACATCCAGGCCGGCGATGCGGCCGGCATCCTTGGTCGCCTGGCGCTGGCTGTCGTTGAAGTAGGCCGGCACGGTGATCACGGCCTCGGTCACTTCCTCGCCGAGGTAGTCCTCGGCCGTCTTCTTCATCTTGCGCAGCACCTCGGCGCTGATCTGCGGCGGCGCCAGCTTCTTGCCGCGCACCTCGATCCAGGCGTCGCCGTTGTCGGCAGCGACGATCTTGAAGGGCATGAGGTCGATGTCCTTCTGCACCTCCTTCTCGGTGAACTTGCGCCCGATCAGGCGCTTGGCGGCGTAGATCGTGTTCTTCGGGTTGGTGACGGCCTGGCGCTTGGCGCTGGCGCCGACGAGGATCTCGCCGTCGTCCTGGTAGGCGACGATCGAGGGCGTGGTGCGCGCACCCTCGCTGTTCTCGATGACGCGCGTGCTGTTGCCTTCCATCACCGAGACGCACGAGTTGGTGGTGCCCAGGTCGATGCCGATGATCTTGCCCATGTTGCTTGCTCCTGAAACGGAAATCCGCTTGCCTTCGAGTTGTGGATAAGTCGGGTGGTTTTCAAGCCCGGCGCGGCGGCGCGGGCGTCACGCGTTCGCGCGGGTTCAGGCGCCAGCCGCGACCGTGACCAGCGCCGGACGCAGCACGCGGTCGGCGATGAGGTAGCCCGTCTGCAGCAGCGAGACGACCGTGTTGGCCTCCTGCGCCGCCGGAACGACGCCGATCGCCTGGTGCTGGTGGGGATCGAAGCGGGTGCCGGCGGGCGGCGCGATCTGCACCACCTTGTTGCGCTCGAGCGCCTGCAGAAGCTGCTCCAGCGTGAGCTTCATGCCCTCGCTCATCTGCTGCGCGCTCGCGTTCTCGATCGCCGCTGCGGCCTGCAGGCTGTCCAGCACCGGCAGCAGGTTCTCGGCAAAGGCCTCGATCGCGAACTTGCGCGCCTTGGCCAGTTCCTCCTCGCTGCGCCGGCGGACGTTCTCGACCTCGGCGCGCGCGCGCAGAAAGGCGTCGGTCAACTCGAGGTTCTTGGCCTGCAGTTCCGCCACCATGGCTTCGGCGGAGACGGTGGCCTCGGCAGCCGTCTCCACCGCGGCGTCCTGGGGCTGGGGGTCTTGGTCTGGGATCATGCGTGTTCCGGAGTCCGCGATACGCGCGTTGAGTTGGGGGCGATCGGTGGCGCTTCAAGAGGCGCGGACGCCGAGGGGCGGGCGCGTCCTTCAGCCGATGTCGTCGAGGCTCGCGCTCCAGCGGTTCCAGTCCACGAGCTGGCGCCGGTCGCGCTTGGTCGGCCGGCCCTGGCGGAGGCTGTCGGCCGGCTCGGCACCCAGCCGGCGCTGCGCGGCCGCGGCCTCGCGCGCGGCGATGCTCTGGGGCGTCTCCCGGTAGAGCGCCTGCGCCACCGGCGCCGGGCCGCGCACCTGGCTGAGGCCGACGACCTCGATCTGGCGCGTCACGGCGCCCTGGCGCAGCGTCACGCGATCGCCCGCCCGCAGCTCGCGTGCGGGCTTGGCGATCTGGTCATTGACGCTGACGCGGCCGCGTCCGATCTCTTCGGCGGCCAGCGAGCGCGTCTTGTAGAAGCGCGCGGCCCAGAGCCACTTGTCCAGACGCGTGCGCTCGGGATGGGTCGGGTCCGGCATCGGCGCTTATTGTGGGCCAGCGCGCCTGCCGCGCCGTCCTTGAGTATGCACCTTGGCTGCGGGCTGCTTCGGGGAAATCCCGTGGCCATGCAGGGGCGCTGGGTGCACGGATTAGGCCGCCGTCACCGGCACATGGCTGCCGCTGCCGTGGTCCCGCTGCCGCGGCTGTTGGCGCTGCGCGGGCGTGGGCGTGGGCGCATTTGAGCGCAGGCCCGCTGCGTCCGCGGGTCGAGGT
>WBZO01000487.1_pt1 | contig 83789 bp, 77 predicted proteins | sample 5204261 | NCBI WGS metagenome assembly WBZO01 (sample SAMN12412400, study PRJNA552823) | activated sludge metagenome | isolation source: activated sludge from anammox sidestream of wastewater treatment plant... | place: USA: North Carolina | collected 2017-09 | reverse complement strand
CCTCGGAGGAACTGCAACGGGTCGAGGACCAGCTCAATGATCGACCGCGCAAACGGCTCGGCTATCTGACTCCGAGCGAGGTATTCTTCAACCACGACCACGTTGCACTTCAAAGTTGAATCCGCCGGTCTTATCGATATATTTTGGGTTGGCGAATTCAGCCTCGACCGTGGCAAGGCGTGGAGTAGCGAAAAAGTCAATAGCTTTGTGGAAAAAATAGCAAAATACACTGGACATAAACCATCAGAAGGTTCCAACCTAGAAGATCGACTACAAAAGGCGATAAAACATCTGGAAAAATACGGCGCACCGAGTGACAGCAACACTCCTGACTTCGGCGGCGGGCTACAGCACCATCTGCGTGATTTTGCACACCACCCGACACCAATTGGGCTTGCCTTCTCTTTGCTGACTCAGTTTACCGGCAATGCCTATGGTACTGACACAGCGGGGATGTTCCTGATCGTCAAGGTCAAAGACACCACGCTTATCGGGAAAGATTTGTATCAAAAAATACTGTTTGGAGTCGTTTACTGGTTCTTTCACATGGTCAGCGATATGGCTGGCTCCAACCAATATGCTGGCGCGGGAACCGGCCTTCCGGGACCAATCGCGAGCTTGTTGAAAGAGGCATCAGCGCTGCCGATTTTCAAAGACAAAGAGGGCATCAACCATCTCTCCGAGAAAATATCAAAACTGTTCAATGGCACGTTGCTTGCCGAACATGACGAGAAAGGAAAAATCATCAAAGGAACCGCCAAGCGTTTTGATCTTCGCGCTGAAATCGGAGTCGCCTATGAGCTTGGTCGTCAGGCGTTTCCCGTCATTCTGAATGAGTGCATGGTGCGCTCCTTCTACTTCATCCGCCGTTTGGTGGCCGAGATAAAGGCCAAACAGTCGTTCGCGGACATCGAGTGGAACAAGACACTGCCGTGGAACAACCGCACCATGACGCGGATGCTCACCATTGCCACGGGCACTTTCACCGCCGTGGATCTGGCCGATGCCGCCATCCGTGCAGGCCTGAAGTCTGGTGGTGTAGATCTAATGACGTTCACCACACAAATTCTGCTACGCGTCAACTTCGTGGGTATTGGTCGATTTACCGTAGCCGTGTATTCCGACATATCGATGGGCATTCACCGCGAACGGTTGCGCGATGAACGCATCGACATCCTTGGCCAACAACTGCACTGGGCCAATGCCAAGATCGCGTATCTACAAGGCGATACATGGCATGCCGCCGAGCGCACGGAAATCTGCTTGCAAGAAGCCGAACAGGCGATGTACCAATCCGCTGCCATCTTTGTCCATACCTGGAAAGCAAACCGGGAATCCCTGCATCGGATCGATCAACTGCGCACAGGGATTCAGAGCAAGAACCCTCAACTTATTGATGAAATCCAGCACATTCTTACGTGGAACTGATTGAGATGCATGACCATCCGGACACGCGCAACAATGAAATCTCGACACACGGATCCCAACCAGCAATTGACACGGGCATGCTTCCCGATCAGATTGCGAGGCAAGTTGACAAGCTCAACGAACTAGATGCTAGCGTCAAAGCTGCCATCGCAGCCGCCAAGCAAGCCGAGAAGCATGCCAGCGACGCAAGTCAAAAATCCGCAGGCCGGGGTCTTTTCGCGGATCACAAAAAAGCAGCCATCGAAGAGTTGCAGTCTTCCGGCATCATGTTGGCCAAAGCAATTCAGCTTGGCGTTAAAGCCCAGAAAACATCTTTTGAATTTCAACAACGTCTTGCCGATATAACCAAATATCTATTCAAACTTGGCGTAAGCAGCATCGCAGCCAATCGCTTTGTAGTGCGCGAACTTGAATTACGCTTGCAAGGTGCATCAGAAGAGAAGCTTTCCGAACTGGCGCGTCAGGAAATACTTCTGGTAGTCAAGCAACTGAAAGACCAAGAAGATATTCTTAAAAAACAGGAAAGCATCCTCAAAAGACAGAAAATCCATGACTCCAAAATAAAGCACGCTTTGGAACAAACCGATAGCTTGGAGTCAAGAATCAAAGACCAAAGCGCGCAACAGGCGGAGATCGATTTACTTCAAGACACAGCCATTTCCAACTTGGAAGAACAAGCTCAAACGAAAGAAAAACTCGACTCATCCCAAGATGCGACTATCAGGAGCTTGTCCACCGAACTCGCACTACTGCGCAGCCAACTGACCTCAGCTGAAAGCGCTTTGCAGACACATCAAAAATCCTCCGCCGGTCGAATCGCTTCGCTGGAAAAAAAGTATGGATATCTACGATTGGCTGCAATAGCAGAACTAGTCATGAATATCATATGCATACTTGCAATTATTTTCCTTCTGCTGCCACTCCAATCACAGGCATGACACGAGGCAAATCCAATTTCTGGACGCCCAATCCAATTAACCAATGCCACAATGACGCATAGTCTCCAAGCTTGCGTCAGCCCAAGTCGAATCCCAAGGGCTACCTATCTTCGTCAGCCCCGTACCAGCCACAGCGAGACCGCACCCAGCGCCAGGATGACGCCGCCGATGCGCCTGACGCGCGCGTCCGGCAGGTTCAGCAATTGTTCGGCGGCGCGTTTCCACGCGCCGGGGGCGATGAACAGGAACAGCCCTTCGATCACGGCCACGAGGCACAGCGCGGCCCACAGGTCGGACACGTTCAGCGGTCGCTGCGCAGGTACTGCAGGAACGGATCGTTGCGGTCGAGCACGATCACGCTGTCGTGCTTGCCGTCGAAGGCCGCGCGGTAGGCTTCGAGGCTGCGCTGGAAAGCGTAGAAGGCGGGATCGCGGTTGGCGGCCTCGCCGTAGAGGCGGGCCGCTTCGGCGTCGCCCTCGCCACGCAGCTTCTGGGCGTCGCGTTCCGCCTCGGCGAGGATCACCTGACGGTCGCTGTCGGCCTGGGCGCGGATCTCGTTGGCCTGCTCTTCGCCCTCGGCGCGCAACCTGCTGGCTACCTGCTGGCGCTGGGCGCGCATGCGGTTGTAGACGTCGTCGATGACGCGGCTGTCGGTCGGCAGGTCGATCTGCTTGATGCGCAGGTCGGTGATGCGGACGCCCAGCGTGGCCGCGCCGCGGTTGATCGTGTCGAGCTGGCTGCGCACGATCGCCGTGCGGTCGCCGGAAACGGCCTGCTGCAGGGTGCGCGAGTTGATTTCGTTGCGCAGCGCGTCCTTGATGATCGGCGCCAGCCGATCCACCGCCGCGCTCTCGTCGCCGCCGGTGGCGCGGTAGAACGCGCGCGCGTCCTCGATCTGGCCGACCGCGAAGAAATCCACGCTGACGTCCTTGCGCTCCGAGGTCAGGTAGCGCTCGGGTTCCGCCGGAAGCACCTGCAGCCGGGTGTCGAACACCCGCGCGCTTTCCACCAGCGGCCACTTGAAATGCAGCCCGGGCTGGAGATTGACCCGGGCCACCCGGCCCATGTTCAGCACGATGGCGGTGTGCCCTTCGCTGACCACGAACACCGAACCCATCAGCAGCACCAGCGCCACGACCAGCGCGCCCAGCCAGATCTGTGGTTTCATCGCACCACCTCCTCGCGCGCCGTGGTCGGACGGCCGCTGCGCCCCGGTCGTGCGGCTTCGCCGGAGGACGGCTCCACCTGCACCGACGGCGAGACCAGCTCCGGCAGCAGCGGCGGGGTCGGCGCGGCCGCGCTTCCGGTATTGCCTTGCATCGGCACGTAGATCAGCTGACGGCCGTCGCCGCCAACGATGGTCGGATTCTGCGACAGCACTTCCTGCAGCGTTTCCAGCCACAGGCGCTTGCGGGTGACCTCGGGCGCGCCGCGATACTGCTCGACCAGCAGGGTGAAGCGCTGCGCGTCGCCGGTGGCGCGCGCGATCTTGGCTGTCTTGTAGCCTTCCGCCACGGTGCGCACGCGCGCCGCCTGGCCGCGCGATTCGGGAACGACCTTGGCCGCGTAGGCGCGGGCTTCGGAAATCAGGCGTTCCTTGTCCTGCTGGGCGCTGTTGACGTCGTCGAAGGCCGGCTTGACCTGCTGCGGCGGACGCGCGTCGGGCAGGTTGAGCTCGGTGACGATCAGCCCGGTGCGGTAGGCGTCGAGCGATTTCTGCAGCTGCTCGCGCGCCATCACCGCCAGTTGCTCACGCGCGCCCAGCACGGTATCGAGGTCGGAACGGCCGACCTGTTCGCGCACCGTGCTCAAGGTCGCCTGCTGGAGCACCTGGTCGCCGTCGCGAGTGCCGAACCGGTAGAGCACCGGATCCGACACCTTGTACTGCACGTTCACCGCGACCTCGACGATGTTCTCGTCGCGGGTCAGCACCGGCACCCGATCGGAGTAATTCTTGATTTCGGTCGCATTGATCTTGATGACGTGCTCGACCGGCCACGGCAGCTTGAAGTTCAGGCCCGGCTGCAGCACCCGCGAGAGCTGGCCGAAGCGCAGCACGATGCCGCGCTGTTGTTCGGTGATCAGCACCACGCTGGAAAAGACCAGCCACAGCGCCACCACCAGGATCATCCAGTGCAGCGGGTTGAAGCCGCCAAGATCCGGCAGTCGGCCGCCCAGCCGGCCGAACAGGCCGCCACCGGCATTGCCGCCGGTGTTGCCGGGGCGATTCCAGGCCATCCAGGCCGTCCAGGGCCCGCGCGGGCCGGCGTTATGCTTGCTCATGGGCTCGATTCTACGGGAAGCATGGACTCTTCGTCCGGCAACAGGCCGCGCAGCGGCGCGCCATCGGCAAGCGCCGCCAGCCGCATGGCGTCGGCAACGGCCAGATCGATCCGCAGATGCCAGCCGTCTTCGGAATGGGTTTCCGCGCGCACGGCGCCCAGCGCATGCAGGCGCGCACGCAGGCGGCCGGCCGTGCCCGGCAGCACGAGTTCGGCGAGGATTCTCCGCATTCCCAACCGGGAGCCGATCGCCTCGCTCAGCAAATCCAGCCCACGCCGATCCCGGGCCGACAGCCAGACCGCCGCCGGCGCATGCTCGCGCTGGTCGATGCGGGGCTCGGCGCCTTCGATCCGGTCGATCTTGTTGAACACCAGCAATTGCGGGATGTCGCCAGCCCCAATCTCGTGCAGCACCGCATCCACCTGCGCCATGCGCTCGTCGCGCAGCGGATCGTCCGCATCGACCACGTGCAGCAGCAGGTCGGCTTCGCGCGCCTCGCCCAGGGTCGAACGGAACGCGGCGACCAGTTCATGCGGCAGGTCGCGCACGAAGCCGACGGTGTCGGCCAGGACCACGCTGCCGCAGGCCAGGTCGATCCGGCGCACGGTGGGGTCCAGGGTGGCGAACAACTGGTCGGCGGCGTAGGCGTCGGCGCCGCTCAGGGCGTTGAACAGGGTGGATTTGCCGGCATTGGTGTAGCCCACCAGCGCCAGCCGCGGAAGCTCGCTGCGCACCCGCGCGCGGCGCATCTGGGTGCGCTGCACTTCGACCTTCTGCAAGCGCTTTTGCAGGATCTCGACGCGCTTCTGCAGCAGGCGGCGGTCGGTTTCGAGCTGGGTTTCGCCGGGGCCGCGCAGGCCGATCGAACCGCCGCGCTGGCGCTCCAGATGGGTCCAGCCGCGCACCAGCCGGGTGGCCATGTGCCGCAGCTGCGCCAGCTCGACCTGCAGCTTGCCCTCGTGACTGCGTGCGCGCTGGGCGAAGATGTCGAGGATCAGGCCGGTGCGATCGACCACCCGGCGTTCCAGCGCCTTTTCGAGGTTGCGTTCCTGCAGCGGGCTCAGGGCGTGGTTGACCAGGACCAGATCGGCGCCGCTGGCTTCGCAGAGGGCCTTGACCTCGTCGAGCTTGCCGAAGCCGATCAGGATCGACGGATTGGGCTTGTCGATCCGCGCCGGCACCGAGGCCACGACGGACGCACCGGCCGACCGCGCCAGTTCGGAAAATTCTTCCAGCACGTCGGGCGCGACCGGGCCGCCGGCGTGCGGCTGGATCAGCAGCGCGTTTTCACCGCCGCGCGAGCGTTCGAACAATTGGGTCGGCATCACTGCCCCAGATGCGGGCGGGCAGGCCCGTTTGCAAGCCCGCGGCGCGAACCGCCGGGCTCACTCGCCCGCGCTGTCCTCGCCGGACTCGGCGCTGTCCTGCGGCATCCCGGCGATGCGCACGTTGCGCGCCGGCACCACGGTCGAAATCGCGTGCTTGTAGATCATCTGGCTGACCGTGCCGCGCAGCAGGACCACGAACTGGTCGAAGGACTCGACCGTGCCCTGCAGCTTGATGCCGTTGACCAGGAAGATCGATACCGGCACGCGCTCGCGACGCAGCGCGTTCAGGAACGGATCCTGCAAGGACTGCGGCTTGGTCTTGGGTTCCCCGTTGTTGGCGTGCATCGCGTTCGTTCTTGTTGTGGGAAGTCGGCCATCGCCTCCCCGGCGGGCGACGGCGGAACAGGGTGTCGATGTTAGCGCATGCCCGGGGCGTTGTGAGCGTCGAGAAAGGCGTCGACCTCGGCGTCGATCCGACTGCGCTGGCCGCCGGGATCGAACCAGCGCACATCGCCCATGCCGCGCAGCCAGGTGTATTGCCGCTTGGCCAGCTGCCGCGTCGCCGCGATCGCACGCGCGCGGAAGGTGGCGGCATCGCACAAGCCATCCAGATGTTCCCACGCCTGCCGGTAGCCCACGGCGCGCAGCGCCGGCAGATCCAGTGGCGCCGGATGCGTCGCCAGCGCCGGCATCGCGCGCAGCGCGCGCACCTCATCGAGGAAACCCGCTTCCAGCATGGCGTCTAAGCGCGCCTCGATCCGCGCGTGCAGGTCGGCGCGCTGCGGCGGCGCCAACGCCAGCGTCAGCACATCCAGCCACGGCGCGACGTTGCCTGCCGCGCGCTGCCAGTCGCTGATGGTTTTCCCGCTGAGCCGGTACACCTCCAGTGCACGCTGGATGCGCTGGGCGTCGGTGGCGTGGATGCGCGCCGCCGCCTCCGGATCGACCTGCGCCAGTTGCGCATGCAGCGCCGCCCAGCCCCCGCGTCCGGCTTCGGCCGTCAATTGCGCGCGCAGCGCGGGATCCGACCCGGGCATCTCGGCCAAACCGTTGAGCAAGGCGCGGAAATACAGCCCGGTGCCGCCAGCGAGGATCGGCAGCCGTCCGCGCGCGACTATGGCCGCGATGGCGGCGCGCGCGTCGCTGGCGAATTCCGCCGCCGAATAGGCCTGCCACGGCTCGCGCAGGTCGAGCATGTGGTGTGGCACGCGGGCGCGTTCTTCCCGGGTCGGCTTGGCCGAGCCGATGTCGAGGTGCCGGTAGACCAACGCCGAATCGACGCTGACGATCTCGCCATCCAGCCGCTGCGCCAACTCCAGCGCGCAGCCGCTTTTTCCCGAGGCGGTCGGGCCCATCAACGCGATCGCATGCGGGCGCGCGCTCGCGCCGCTCACACGCCACGCTCCAGCGACAACGCCGACCTCATTCTCAATAGCCGCTTTCGCGCAGGCAGGCCTGCACCTGCATGTGGCGCACCTGGACCTCGTGCGAAGGCGCTGGCGTCAGCAGGCTGACGACGACGATCGCGACGCCCGCCGCCGCGAAGCCGGGAATCATTTCATACACGCCGCTACCGTACATTCCGACCGCGACCAGCTTCCATGCGATCACCGTGATGGCGCCGACGAGCATCCCGGCCAGCGCGCCGGCGCGGGTCATCCGACCCCAGAACAGCGACAGCAATACCACCGGCCCGAACGCCGAGCCGAACCCGGCCCAGGCGTAGCTGACCAGCCCCAGCACTCGGCTCTCGGGATCGCGGGCAATGAAGATCGCCAGCAGCGCCACCGCCAGCACCATCGCCCGCCCCACCCAGACCAGTTCCCCCTCGCTGGCCCGCTTGCGGACGAAGCCGTGGTACAGGTCCTCGGTCAGCGCGCTCGAACACACCAGCAGTTGGCAACTGAGCGTGCTCATGATCGCGGCGAGGATCGCCGACAGCAGCACGCCCGCGATCCACGGGTTGAACAGCGCCCCGGTCAGCACGATGAACACCCGTTCCGGATTCTCCCGCAGCGGCGCCGACTGTTCCGGGTTGGAGGCGGCCCAGGCGATGCCGGCCAGGCCGACCGCGAGCGCACCCAGCAGGCACAGCACCATCCAGGTCATGCCGATCCGCCTCGCCTGCGGAATGACGCCCAGCGAATCGGCGGCCATGAACCGGGCGAGAATATGCGGCTGGCCGAAATAGCCCAGGCCCCACGCCAGCACCGAGACGATCGCAACGACGCCGCCGCTGCCGACCCATTGCAGCCGAGCCGGATCCACCGCCTCGATCCCGCGGACCGCCTCGCCCGGGCCGCCGATGCTGAGGATCACGATGGTCGGCGTCACCAGCAGCGCGAACAACATCAGGGTGGCCTGCACGGTGTCGGTCCAGCTCACCGCGAGGAACCCGCCCACCAGCGTGTACAGGATGGTCGCCGCCGCGCCCCACCAAAGCGCCTGTGCGTAGGGCAGGCCGAACACGCTCTCGAACAACCGCGCGCCGGCGACGATGCCGCTGGCGCAATACACGGCGAAGAACACCAGGATGATCAGCGCCGAAACCACGCGCAGCAGGCGGCCGTCGGCGGCAAAGCGCGTGGTGAAGTAATCCGGCAGAGTCAACGCATCGTCGGTGCGTTCGGTATAGACGCGCAGCGGACCGGCGACGAAGCGCCAGTTCAGCCAGGCGCCGGCAACCAGCCCGAGGGCGATCCACGCTTCCGACACGCCGGTCAGGTACAGGGCGCCGGGCAGGCCCAGCAGCAACCATCCGCTCATGTCGGACGCGCCCGCCGACATCGCTGTCACATAGCCGCCCAGCGAGCGCCCGCCGAGGATGTAATCGACGAGATTGCGGGTCGACCGCCACGCGGCAAAACCAATGCCGACCATCGCCAGCAGGTAGAGTCCGAAGGTGATCAGCAATGGGGTGCTTGCGGTCATGCGCGGCTCCGGTTGAACCCGCACACTCTAGCAGCGCGCGCGCCTCACTCGGGCCAGACGATCGCAGGCGGGCCGATGTCCTTGCGCGGCGCCGGCACCGTCGCCACCGCGTTCCAGACCTTGAGCGCGTCGACGGTGATGGCGACGTCGTGGGTGCGCACGATCGTGGCGCCGTTCTGCGCGGCGACCAGGTGCGCGGCCAGCGAACCGGCCGCACGCTGGCGCGGATCGCTCCGCCCGATCAGCTCGCCGATGCTGCGCTTGCGCGACAGCCCGGCCAGCACCGGCACGCCCAGTTCGGTGAAACGCCGCAGCTGCGCCAGCAGCTGCAGGTTGTGCGCGGTGGTCTTGCCGAAGCCGAAGCCGGGGTCGACCACGATGCGCTTGCGGTCGATGCCGGCCATTTCGGCGGCGAAGATGCGCTCGGCCAGGAAACGGTGCACCTCGCCCACCACGTCGTCGTAGCGCGGATCGTCCTGCATGGTGCGCGGCTCGCCCAGCATGTGCATCAGCACCACCGGCACCCGCAGTTCCGCCGCCGCGTCCAACGCGCCCTCGCGGCGCAGCGCGTACACGTCGTTGACCATGCCCGCACCGGCCGCCACCGCCGCGCGCATCACCTCGGGCTTGCTGGTGTCGATGCTGATCGGCACCGACGTTTGCGCTTCCAGCGCCGCGATCACCGGGATGACCCTGCGCAATTCTTCCTCGACCGGAACCTCGTCCGCGCCCGGCCGCGTGGACTCGCCGCCCACGTCCAGCAGATCGGCGCCTTCCTCCACCAGCCGCAGCCCGTGCGCGATCGCCGCATCGGCGTCGAAATGCGCGCCACCGTCGGCGAAGGAATCCGGGGTGACGTTGACGATGCCCATCACCTGCGGCACATCGTGCCGGAGGCTCCGGCCGTTGCAGTCAAGGGCGGGGGCAACATCAAACATGGGGCGACACTCCCTGGTATGTGGATCTGTCTTTCCGCAAGGGCCGGCAAGCCGATTTTCGCGCAGAACGCGGCCAGCCGGGGATCGTCGCGCAGCCGCGCCTGCATCGGGTCGATCAGGAGAATGACGGCCCCGGGGTCATGCGCCTGCCGCGCGTGCAACAGCTTCCTTGGCCAGGGCGGATCAACCGCACGCGGCCGGAAACCAGCCGCTGCCTTGCGATCCCCGGCAGCCCGTCAGGTCTGCGCTGCCGGACCGCCGATCGGGGACGCCGGAGGCGCCGCGTCGTACTTGCCGCCGCCGTTGCGATTCCAGCCCATCGGCGGCGGGACGTCACGACCTTCCATGATGGCGTCGATCTGCGGCACGTCGATGGTTTCGTATTCCAGCAGCGCCTTGGCCATGGTGTGCAGCTTGTCGATGTTGTCGGTCAGCAGCTGCGTGGTACGGGCGTAGGCGCGGTCGAGGATGCCGCGAACCACCTCGTCGATCTTGCGCGCGGTCTCGTCGGAGACGTGCTTGGTCTGGGTCACGCTGCGTCCGAGGAACACCTCATCCTCCTCTTCGCCGAAGGTAATCGGCCCAAGTTCGGACAGGCCCCACTTGGTGACCATGTTGCGCGCCATCTTGGTCGCTCGCTCGATGTCGTTGGAGGCGCCGGTGGTCACCTTGTCCTCGCCGAAGATCAATTCCTCGGCCACCCGGCCACCGTACAGCGAAGCCAGCTGGGATTCGATCGCGGTGCGGTTGTAGCTGTACTTGTCGCCCTCCGGCAGGTACATGGTGACCCCCAGCGCGCGGCCGCGCGGGATGATGGTCACCTTGTAGACCGGGTCGTGTTCGGGCACCAGGCGGCCGACGATGGCGTGGCCGGCCTCGTGGTAGGCGGTCAGGGTCTTTTCCTGCTCGCTCATCGCCATCGAGCGGCGCTCGGCGCCCATCATGATCTTGTCGCGCGCCTTGTCGAAGTGGTCCATGCGGACGTCCTTCGCGTTCTCGCGCGCGGCGAACAGCGCCGCCTCGTTGCACAGGTTGGCGAGATCCGCGCCGGAAAAACCCGGTGTCCCGCGCGCGATGGTCATCGGTTCGACGTCGTCGGCCAGCGGCAGCTTGCGCATGTGGACCTTGAGGATCTGCTCGCGGCCCTTCACGTCGGGCAGGCCCACCACCACCTGGCGGTCGAAGCGGCCGGGACGCAGCAGCGCCGGGTCGAGCACGTCGGGGCGGTTGGTGGCGGCGATGACGATGACGCCCTCGCCGCCCTCGAAACCGTCCATCTCGACCAGCAACTGGTTCAGGGTCTGCTCGCGCTCGTCGTGGCCACCGCCGAGGCCGGCGCCGCGATGGCGGCCGACCGCGTCGATCTCGTCGATGAAGATGATGCACGGCGCGTGCTTCTTGCCCTGCTCGAACATGTCGCGCACGCGCGAAGCGCCGACGCCGACGAACATCTCGACGAAATCGGAGCCGGAAATGCTGAAGAACGGCACCTTGGCCTCGCCGGCAATGGCCTTGGCCAGCAACGTCTTGCCGGTGCCGGGCGGGCCCACCATCAGCACCCCGCGCGGAATCTTGCCGCCGAGTTTCTGGAAGCGGGTGGGGTCGCGCAGGAACTCGACCAGTTCGCCGACTTCCTCCTTGGCCTCGTCGCAGCCGGCGACGTCGGCGAAGGTCACCTTGGTCTGATCCTCGCCCAGCATCTTGGCGCGCGAACGGCCGAACGACATGGCGCCCTTGCCGCCGCCCTGCTGCATCTGCCGCATCATGTAGAACCAGAACCCGACCACCAGCGCCAGCGGCAGCACGTTCCACAGCAGCGACCAGATCGAGAATCCGGATTCCGGCGGCGCCTGGCTGATCTCGACCTTGTGCTCGATCAGGTCGTTGATCAGGTCCTTGTCGCGCACCGGCGCGGTGGTGGTGCCGCTTTCGCCGTTGTTGCGGACGAAAGTGATGCTGCGCTCGTTGCTGGCGATATCGACCTTCTTGATCCGGTCGGCCTCGACGTCGGCGACGAAATCCGAGTAGATCACGTCGCGGCTGGGGGCCAGCTTTGGCGAAAAGGCCTGGAACACCACCATCAGCACGGCGGCGACCACGAGCCACATCAACAGGTTTTTCACGAGATCGTTCATTCGTTTCCCGGTTCGACGCGCTCGCGCGTCACTTCATCCTGGCCAGTCTACCCGTTGCCAGCGCGTACACCTCGGGCGAGCGCTGGCGCGACGCGGCCGGCTTGCGGATCGCCACCTTGGCATACCGGCGTCGCAGCTCACGCACGTAATCGTCGAATCCGGTGCCCTGGAACAGCTTGATGAGGAAATCGCCGCCCACGCGCAGCTGGCCGTCGGCAAACTCCATCGCCAGTTCGGCCAGGTGCATCGCGCGCGGCTGATCCACGGCATCCATGCCACTCTTATTGGGGGCCATGTCGGAAAGCACAAGGTCCACCGGTTGTCCGCCCAGCAGCGCCAGCAGGCCATCGAGTACCGCTTGCTCGCGAAAATCCCCGTGCAGGAAATCCACCCCCGCCAGCGGCGGCATCTCGAGGATGTCGCTGGCGATCACCCGACCCGGCCGATTCGGGTCGAGTTGGTCGAGCTCGCGTCGGATCCACTGCGACCAGCCGCCCGGCGCGGCGCCCAGATCGACCACCACCATGCCCGGCTTGAGCAGGCGGTCGCGCTCGATCAATTCCTCCAGCTTGTACACCGCACGCGAGCGCATGCCTTCCGCCTGCGCCTTCTTCACGTAGGGGTCGGAAAAATGCTCCTTGAGCCAGCGCTGGCTGGATTTGCTGCGGGTGGCCATGGGCCGGGGCGCGGAGGAAAGACGGTGGCATGATACCCTGCGCTTCCTGAATCCACCGCCGCGACACATGCCTGTCAAGCTGACCAACGCCCAGATCCGCTTCCTGCGCGGCCAGGCGCATGGTCTCAAGGCCATCCTGCAGGTGGGCGCCAAGGGCATCACCGACGCACTGGCGGCCGAGGTCGATGGCGCGCTCGAACACCACGAACTGATCAAGGTGAAGGTGGCCGCCGAAGACCGCGACCAGCGCGACGCGCTGATCGATGCGCTGGTCGGACGCAGCAACGCGGCGCTGGTGCAGCGCATCGGCCATACCGCGGTGCTCTACCGGCAATCCAGCGAGAAACGCCACATCGTGCTGCCGCGGGCCTGATCGTCGTCCCACGACCATGCAACTCAGTTTCGAAAGACCCGATTATCAGTACACCCTGCGCAGCGCGGGCGCCGATGGGGCCCGGGTCAACGAGCGTTGGCTGACCGCCAGTTTCGCCATTGCACCGGACGCCCTGATCGAGGACTGGCCGGTGCTCAGCGCCGATTCGATGCGGACGACCGACCTGGACGCCCTGCTGGCGCTCGATCCCGAACTGCTCCTGCTCGGCACTGGAGCGCGGCAGGCGTTTCCACCGGCCGTCGTGCTCGCCGCCTGCCTTCAGCGTGGAATCGGCATCGAGGTCATGGCCAACGCCGCCGCCGCCCGAACCTTCACCATCCTCGCCGGCGAGGGGCGTCGGGTGGTCGCCGGCTTCCTGTTCCCGCCCGCACCCTGACGGCCGCTTGAACACGGGGCGCCGCAATGGTTGCCGGCGGCGCGTTTCGTGGCTAAGGTTCCCCTGAACGCATCCAAAGTGATGCTGTAAAAGGACGACTTTTCAGCATTGCCCTGATTCCGCGGGCGACGCGCCAGCCGCGCCGCCCGCTCTGCTTTGCAGGAGAAATTTTCCGATGGCCCCTTCCAATTCGCGCCCCCCCCTGCTGCTGTCCCGCATCGACGTCGAGCGGATCGAAGCCCTGCTGGACAGCCCGCAGTACCGCGGCCTGAACACCGCGGCGCTGCGCGATGAACTCGAGCGCGCAGAGCTGGCCGAACCCGGCGCGCTGCCGGCGGACCTGATCACGATGAACACCACCGCGCTGGTCAAGGTGGTCGACGGCGACCACAGCGAGCACCAGTACGAACTGACCCTGGTGTATCCGCGCGATTCCGACGGCAGCGGCGAGAAGGTCTCGATCCTGGCCCCGGTCGGCAGCGCCCTGCTCGGCCTGCGCGTCGGCGACAGCATCGACTGGCCGCTGCCCGGCGGGCGCAGCGCCCGCCTGCACGTTCTGGCGGTGCGCTACCAGCCGGAAGCGGCGGGCGAACTGCACCGCTGAATCTGCGGCGTCTTGCGCTCGCTCAGGGGGCGTCCGGCCATGGTCAACGCGCCTCGAGCCGCCCCAGATCCCCCAGCATGTCCCAGGATTTGAGCCCGCGCCCCCCCAGGTGGTGCAACAGCACCGCGCGCAGCGGCAGGCGCAGGCTCGCCAGATCCCCCGCAGGCGGCGGCGTGTCCGCAGCCAGGGCCAGCAGCGCCAGCCCGGTGGCGCCGCTGCGCCAGTCGCCGGAGTTCGCGCCGTCCAGGCGGCGCGGGCCGTGTTCGGGATCGATCCGGTAGCGCGCGGCCGGATCGATCGCATCGCCACTTGCTTCGACCGAATAGTCCGGGCCGACGCCCAGTGCTTCGAGCAGGTCGCGCTCGAAGCAGCGCAAGCTCCAGGCCAGCGCTTCGCCGGAGCGCAATCGTTCACGCATGTCGGCATACGCGGCGTGCAGCTCCGGCTGCGCGGCAAGGCGCGGGGCCAGCCGCAGGCACAGCTCGTTGACGTAGAAGCCGGCCAGCGCCGCCTCGCCGGTCAACAACGGTGCCGCATCCACCGCTTCGGCGGCGGTCAGCTGCGCCAGTTCCCCTTTTTGCACCGCGTCGAAACGGATCGACTGCAGCGGCTGCAACGCTGCGCGCAACGCATGCTTCTTCGGCCCCTGCACGCCGCGCGCCACCAGCCCGATCCGCCCGTGTTCGGCGCTCAGTACTTCCACCAACAGACTGGTTTCACGCCAGCGCCGCGCGTGCAGGACAAAAGCAGGTTCGTCGACAAGGCGCATGCCCTCATTGTAGGAGACCGCGCCATCCCAATCCCGGCCACCGGTTTCGGTCGATCAATCGCGATACCCCAGCGCGCGCAGCGCCACTTCATCGTCGCTCCAGCCTTCGCGCACGCGCACCCAGGTCTGCAGGAACACCTTGGCATCGAACAGGCGCTCCATCTGCTCGCGGGCGCGGCGGCCGATCTCGCGCAACCGCTCGCCGCCCTTGCCGATCACGATGGCCTTCTGGCCATCGCGCTCGACCCAGATCACCGCATCGATCCGGTACAACACCCCAGCCTTGGGCGACGGCTCTTCCTCGAATTTCTCCACTTCCACCGTGGTGGCGTAAGGCAGTTCGGCGCCCAGCTGGCGCATCAGCTGTTCGCGCAGCAACTCCCCGGCGAGGAAGCGCTGGCTCTTGTCGGTGATCTCGTCCTCACCGAACGCGGGCTCGCCTTCCGGCATCAGGTCCAGCAGGGTTTTCACCAGGTCGTCCAGACCGATGCGCTTGAGCGCGGACACCGGATGCACGGCAACGAATGCCCGGTCGGAGGTGGTGTCGGCAAGAAACGGCAGCAGCGCCGCCTTGTCCTTGATCCGATCGACTTGATTGACCGCCAGCACCACCGGCAGGCCGGCGCTGCGCAGGGCGTCGAAGGCCAGCGCATCCTCGTCGTCCCAGCGGCCGGCCTCGATCACCAGCAGCGCAGCATCGACGCCTTCCAGCGCGCCGCGCGCCGCGCGGTTCATCATCCGGTGCATGGCCTTGCCGCTGCGCTTGCCCTGCTCGCCATGGATGCCGGGCGTGTCCACCAACTGCAGCTGGCCGCCGGGGAAGGTGGCGATGCCGAGCAGCCGGTGCCGCGTGGTCTGCGGCCGGTTGGAGGTGATGCTGATCTTGGCGCCGACCAGCGCGTTGACCAAGGTGGACTTGCCGACGTTGGGGCGGCCGATCACCGCGACAGCGCCGCTGCGCGAGGGACCGCTCATGCTTCGATGTCCTTGAGGGCGGCGTCTGCCGCCTGTTGTTCCGCCGCCCGTCGCGAGCCGCCTTCGCCGACAGTCCGGATCGCCGGCAGGGCGAGGGTGCAGCTGACCCGGAACACCCGCGCATGGTCCTCGCCCCGCTCTTCCAGCAAGGCATAGACGGGCAGGGGCTGCTGGCGCGCCTGCAGCCATTCCTGCAGGCGGGTCTTGGCGTCCTTGCCCACCTTGTTGGGCGGCGGCAGCGCGGCGAGCAACGGCTCGAACCACGGCAGGACCGCCTCCCGGCAGGCCTCGAATCCGGCGTCGAGAAAAATCGCGGCGACCAACGCCTCGACCGCATCGGCAAGGATCGAATCGCGGCGGCGACCGCCGGACTTCAATTCCCCCGGCCCCAGCACCAGCAGGTCGCCCAACTGCAATGTTCGGGCAATTCCGGCCAGCGCCGATTCGCGCACCAGTTCGGCACGCGCACGGGTCAGCGCACCCTCGTCGGCCTTGGGCCAATGCCGGTACAGCGCATCGGCCATGAAGTGGTTGACCAGCGAATCGCCGAGAAATTCGAGCCGCTCGTTGTGCGGACTGCCGGCGCTGCGGTGGGTCAGCGCCTGCGCGAGCAGCGCCGGATCCGAGAAGCGGTATCCGGCGAATGCCGCACCAGGCTGGTCAATCTCCGGCACCGGCGCCCGGCAACAGTTGCTCGGCACGGAATTTGCCGACGATATCAAGATTCAGGAACAGCGGTTCGCGCCGCTCGTATTCCACCACCATCAGCCTGCCGTTGTTGTTGCGCTCGAACCTGAGCGCGTTTTTCTGGGCCCTCACGTACTCGGCATAGCTCATGTTCAGGCGCCGATCGAAAAAGACGCGGATCTGATCCTTGGATGCCGTCGCCTGCTCACTGGAGGAGGCGATGCCCTTGAGCGCCGACTTGACCGAATAAAATTCAATGTACATCGGCACGATCTTCATTCCGCAGTAAAGGAAAAAGATCACCAGAACCAGGGTCATCAGAAACCCCGTCATCGACAAACCGCTCTGCATCCGCCTCATGGGTGAATCCTCCGTTGTCGCCTCCCCGGCATCCGGGGCCGATTATGCCGTCGATTGTGCACGTTTGCGGGCCGGCCGGGCAAAATCCGCTCGGCCGACACGTCCCCGCTAGCTCAGGGGATCCTGGTACCGATCCGCGAGAAGTCCATCTTCCGCTCGGCCTGGGTATCGACGTTCAGCCAGATGATCATGGCCTTGCCGCGCAGGTTCGCCTCCGGCAGGAAGCCCCAGAAGCGGCTGTCCTCGCTGTTGCCGCGGTTGTCGCCCATCACGAAATACTGGCCTTCCGGCACCGTCCATGAGCCCTCGCCGATGCTGTCCACCCGCTCCAGGACGTGGTGCGGATGGCCTGGAAGCTGCTCGGTGAGCAACGTGTCGCCTGTTTCGCCGCGGCCCTGGCCCACCCCCGTGTAGACGCCGTCGACCCGGTACGGCAGCTCGCGGCCGTTCACGCTGACCTTGTGGTTGGCGTAGCTGATGGTGTCGCCGGGCAGCCCGATCACGCGCTTGATCCAGTCCTCGCGCGGGTTGCCCGGCGGCCGGAACACGACGACCTCGCCGCGCTGCGGCTCGCCGATGGACAGGAATTTGTGGTTGTTGATCGGCAATCGCAGCCCGTAGGAGAACTTGTTGACGAGGATGAAATCGCCGATCAGCAACGTCGGCATCATCGAACCGGACGGAATCCGGAACGGCTCGGCCACGAAGCTGCGCAGCCCCAGCACCAGCGCCAGCACCGGGAAGAACGCCTTGGAGTAATCGACCAGCGGCGGATCCTTCGGCGCGTCATCGCCGATGGCTTCCGCCAGCCGGCGCTTGGCGAAGAACAGCTTGTCGATCAACCAGACCAGCCCGGTCAGGAGCGTCAGCAGCACCAGAATCGTTTCGAACCAGACCATCATGCGTTTGCCTCCTGATTGCCCCGCACTGCGCCAGCGCCCTCGCGCCTCTTCCGTGCGCGCCTACTTGTCGTCCACCTGCAGCACCGCGAGGAAGGCCTCCTGCGGAATCTCCACGCGCCCGACCATCTTCATCCGCTTCTTGCCTTCCTTCTGCTTTTCCAGAAGCTTCTTCTTGCGCGTGGCGTCGCCGCCGTAGCACTTGGCCAGCACGTTCTTGCGCAGCGCCTTGACCGTGGTGCGGGCGATGATCTGGCCGCCGATCGCGGCCTGGATGGCGACGTCGAACATCTGCCGCGGGATCAGGTCCTTCATCTTCTCGCACAGCTCGCGACCGCGGCGATCGGCGTGGCTGCGGTGGACGATGACCGACAGCGCATCGACGCGATCGCCGTTGATCAGCGTGTCCACGCGCACGAACGGCCCCGGCTCGAAGCGCAGGAAGTGATAGTCGAGCGAGGCGTAGCCGCGGCTGACCGATTTCAGCTTGTCGAAGAAATCCAGCACCACTTCGGCCATCGGCAGCTCGTAGCTGATCTGCACCTGGCTGGCCATGTAGGTGATGCCGACCTGCACGCCGCGCTTGTCCTCGCACAGCTTGATGATGCCGCCCACGTAATCGGGCGGCGTGAGGATGTTGGCGCGGATGATCGGCTCGCGGACTTCCTCGACCTGGTTGACCGGCGGCAGCTTGGCCGGATTGTCCATGTCGACGATGCTGCCGTCGGTCTTGAGCACCTCGTAGACCACCGTCGGCGCGGTGGTGACGAGGTTGAGGCCGTATTCGCGCTCCAGCCGCTCCTGCACGATCTCCATGTGCAGCATGCCGAGGAAGCCGCAGCGGAAGCCGAAGCCCATCGCCTCCGAGGATTCCGGCTCGAAGCGCAGCGCGGCATCGTTCAGGCGCAGCTTCTCCAGCGCCTCGCGCAGCGCCGGGAAGTCCTCGGCGTCGACCGGGAACAGTCCGGCAAACACGCGCGGCTGCATTTCCTGGAAACCGGGCAGCGGCGCCGGCGCGGGGCTCGCCGCCGAAGTCAGCGTGTCGCCCACCGGCGCGCCGTGGACATCCTTGATCGAAGCGGTGATCCAGCCCACCTCGCCGGCCTTGAGCGCCGGCAGCGCCTTGCGCTTGGGGGTGAACACGCCGACCGCGTCGATCGGGTGGGTGCGGCCGGTGGACATCACCAGCATCTTCTCGCCGGGCTTGAGTTCGCCCTGCATCACCCGCACCAGCGACACCACGCCGAGGTAGTTGTCGAACCAGGAATCGATGATCAGCGCCTGCAGTCGGTCGGTGTCGCGCGGCTGCGGCGGCGGGATGCGCTGGACGATGGCCTCCAGCACGTCGCCGACGTTCAGCCCGGTCTTGGCGGAAATCGCCACCGCGTCGGCGGCGTCGATGCCGATCACCGCCTCGATCTCTTCCTTGACCTTGTCGATGTCGGCGGTCGGCAAATCGATCTTGTTGAGAACCGGAATCACCTCCAAACCCTGCTCCACCGCGGTGTAGCAGTTGGCCACCGACTGCGCCTCGACGCCCTGCGCCGCATCGACCACCAGCAGCGCGCCCTCGCAGGCGGCCAGCGAACGGCTGACCTCGTAGCTGAAATCGACGTGGCCGGGGGTGTCGATGAAATTCAGGTGGTAGGTGTGGCCGTCCTTCGCGGTATACGGCAGCGACACCGACTGCGCCTTGATGGTGATGCCGCGCTCGCGCTCGATCGGATTGTTGTCGAGCACCTGCGCTTCCATCTCGCGCTCGGTCAGGCCGCCGCAGATCTGGATGATGCGATCGGCCAGCGTCGACTTGCCGTGGTCGACGTGGGCAATGATCGAAAAATTGCGGATGAACCGCATCGGGTCGGACTGCATGGCGGCTGGGCGTTGCGACCGTTTGTGCGGCAGCGGTTCGAAGACAAGCCGGCGATTATCGCACAGCAACGCCAGCCGCCCACGCACCCGGGGTCGGGCCCGGCCCCGGCCAGGACCTGTCGATCCTGGCCGCTCGGCCTGCGCGCTCAGCCTTCTTCCTGATCCACCGCGATGTACTGGCTGACGCCGTTGCGCTGGATCAGAAGCATCACCGGTTTGGCGCTGGACGCTTTGCGCAGCTGCTCGTCCAGGGCCCGCGTGCTGCCCACGTCGTTGCGGCCAACGGCAAGGATCACGTCGCCGGGGCGCAATCCGGCGGCACGCGCCGAACGCCCTTCGACTCTTGCGACCAGCACGCCTTCCCCCGGCTGCAGGCCCAGTCGGCTGCGCTGGGCGCCGTCCAGGTCACGGCCGAGGATGCCGAAACGATTGCCCGGAGCCGCCGCCGGCGCCGAACGGTCGGACGGCGCGTCGCGACCACCCGCGGCCGCGGTCTCGCCACCCAGCGTACCCAAGGTGGCGGTGATCGTCATCGGTTTGCCTTCACGGACGATCTCCAGCACGACCCGGGAGCCGGGCGCCATCGCGCCGATGATCGGCGGCAGGTCACTGGCGTCATAGACCGGCTTGCCGTTGACGTTGCGCACCACGTCCTGGCGCTGTACGCCGGCACGCGCGGCGGCGCTGTCCGGCTCGACGCCGGCCACCAGCGCTCCTGCCGGGTTGTTCCCCAAGCCCAGGGCCCTTGCCGCATCGGGGGAAATCGGCTGGATCTGGATTCCCAGCTGGCCGCGCACCACCCGACCGGTGGTCTTGAGCTGGTTGACCGCGTTCATGGCGGTATCGATCGGGATGGCGAAACTCACGCCCATGTAGCCGCCGGAATTGCTGAAGATCTGCGAATTGATGCCGACCACCTGGCCGCGGGTATCCAGCAGCGGACCGCCGGAATTGCCGCGATTGATCGCCACGTCGGTCTGGATGAACGGCACGTAGCGCTGGTCGGAATAAGGATTGGAACGACCCACCGCGCTGACGATGCCGGCCGTCACTGAATGATCGAAGCCGAATGGCGAACCGATCGCCACCACCCATTGCCCCGGCTTGAGGCTGGAGGACTGTCCAATCCGCACGGTCGGCAGGCCGCTGGCCTCGACCTTGAGCAGGGCGATGTCCGACTGCTCGTCGCTGCCGACGACGCGGGCAGTCAGTTCGCGGCGATCGGCGAGGCGGATGCGCACGCTGTCGGCGCCGTCGATGACGTGGCGATTGGTCAGGACATAGCCATCGGCGGAGATGATGAAACCGGTTCCCAGCGACGTGCCGCGCGGGCGCTCGCTCGGCTGTCCGGGTTCCATCCCGGGACCGAAGAAGCGCCGGAAGATCTCCGGCACGCCTTCCATGCCCTCGCCGTCATCGTCGTCGTCCCCCTGGATGCGCTGGCCGTTGGGCATGCCGCGCTGGCCCGGCTGCTGTTGGCGGGTGCGCTCCGCGCGCGGCGCGCCGCCGATTTCCGCCTGTACACTCACCACCGCCGGGCCGACCTGTTCGACCAGCGCGGTGAAGTCCGGCAAGCCCGGGACCAGCAGCGGGGGAGGCGTGGCGGGCGCGGCAGCGGTGGCAGGTGGCGGCGTTTGCGCATTCGCACTGGTCTGGCCGCTGCAGGCACCGATGCCGGCGACAGCAAGCGCCACCGCCAGGGCCAGGGGACGCAGCGCGGAATGGGTAAGCTCACGCATGGGGAACGACTCCTCGGAATTGCTGGATTTCAGGGATCGCGATGACGGAGCGTTCCGGTCGCAATGAAGTGGCAGGCATCAGGGCTGGATGTCGGACTGGACGTCGACGGGGACGACCGCCTTGCCCATTTCCCCGGAAGCGGCTTGCGTTGAATCCGCCTGCCCTGCATCCGTCTCCGGCTTTTGCGTTTTCAGCAGCCTGGGCGGTTGGGCGAATACGGGCGAAGCGCGGAAGCCGCTGGCCTCCGCCGGCAGTTCGCCGAAGCCAACGGTCAGTCCGGCATTGCCGTACTGCGGGAGAACCGAACGCGGCCACGGCCGCGTGACGACCTCGGAAGCCGGCAACGAGGCCACCGCGAATTCCGCCGGCGCGGCCTGCTCCGCATGTGCGGGCGCGGCTGAAGCCGCTTGCACTCCAACGTCACCGCCTTGCGGCTTGCGCCGATTGGCGCGCGACGCGGAGGTGACAGCGACAAGGCTTGCCGCGGCTTCCAGAGCCTCCGGCGGCAGCGCGTCGGACGAGGCCGGCAGCTGCGACGCAGGTGCGCCGTTCGGGTGGGCGGGCGAAGGCCCGGGGGTGGCGGGATTGGCATCCCTGGCGGCGACAGCGGCCGCCGTCTGGGGCGCTGCGGATTCACCCGCGGGCAGGCCAAGGATCGCCAGCGTCGCCAGCGCCGCAGCCAGCGCCGCGCCGCCGCCCCAACGCCGGCGTTGAGAGGCGCGCGCCGAGGCGCGTTCGGCTGCGCTCAGCGGAGCGTCTTCCTGCAGCGCAGCCGCCACCCGGCTGGCGAAATCCGCCGGCAGGCAGCGCGTCGGAGCAACCCCGCGCATCGCGTCTGCGGCGGTACGCCAGCGCTCCCAGCAGCCAGCCAACGCCGCATCATGCTGCAGTCGCCGCAGCAGGAAGCGGGTCTGATCTTCCGGCAGCGCGCCGTCCATCAGCGCGGACAGCTGTTCGCGGCTGCACAGTTGGGTGAGGTCGTTGCAGTGGCGGTCGGTATCGTTGTTCATGCGCGGGAACGCTTGGGCAAATCGTCATGGTCCAGCAGTGGACGCATGCGGGCGTCGATCGCCTCGCGTGCGCGGAAGATGCGCGAACGCACCGTTCCGATCGGGCAGTCCATGCGCTCGGCGATTTCCTCGTAGCTCAGGCCTTCGACTTCGCGAAGGGTGATCGCGTCACGCAAATCCTGCGGCAACTCTTCGACCGCGGCGAGCACGGTTTGTTCCAACTGCTGGCGCATCAGTTCGCGCTCGGGCGTGTCGGTATCGCGCAGGCGCAGGCCGGATTCGAACTGTTCGGCGTCTTCCAGTTCGATCGCGTCGGTCGGCGGCCGCCGGCTGCTGGCGGCCAGGTGGTTCTTCGCCGTGTTCACCGCGATCCGATGCAGCCATGTCGAAAACTGCGCATCGCCGCGGAAGCCGCCGATCGCCCGATAGACGCGGATGAAGGTGTCCTGGGTGACGTCCTGCACCTCGGCCCAATCGCGCACATAGCGCGAAACGAGTGCCGCCACCCGGTTCTGGTACTTGCGCACGAGCAGATCGAACGCGGCCGAATCGCCGCGCTGCACGCGCGCCACCAGATCCTGATCCAGCGCTTGCGACACCCGATCCTCCGCCATTGCCCGCAGCCCCCGTTGGGCCCGGCTGCCTACCGGACCTGTGACACATTCCTGCGACCGAAGTTCCCCGGCCGCGCCTCGCCTTGACAAATCAGGGCAAATATTCAGTTTCCAAGCGGCTACGATAACCCCAACCCCATCGTTGCCGTGGACAAAGTGGAAATGGCCGAATCGACGAAAGACCGCTTCGCGGGCCTGCGCCTGCGCCACTGGCGAGCGCAGCAGCGCGAGGATGGCGTCCTGGTTCTGTTTTTCGACCGCGCCGACGCGACCGTCAATGCCTTCTCGCAGGACGCGTTGATCGAGTTGGACACCGCATTGGAGCGCATCGCCATGGATCCGCCCAGGGCCCTGGTGATCGCGTCCGGCAAGTCCAGCGGCTTCATCGCCGGCGCAGACCTCAAGGAATTCCAGGAATTCGACCGCAAGGGCACCGTCAACGATGCCATCCAGCGCGGCCAGGACACATTCCAGAAACTGGCGACCCTGCCCTGTCCCACGGCGGCCGCCATCCACGGTTTCTGCATGGGCGGCGGCACCGAAATCTCGCTGGCCTGCCGCTACCGGGTGGCCAGCAGCGATGCCTCCACCCGCATCGGCCTGCCGGAAGTGCAGTTGGGCATCTTCCCCGGCTGGGGCGGCAGCGCGCGCCTGCCGCAGCTGGTCGGCGCACCGGCGGCGATGGACATGATGCTGACCGGGCGTGCGTTGAGCGCCAAGGCGGCGCGCGGGATCGGGCTGGTGGACAAGGTGGTGGAGCCGGCGGAATTGATCGACGCCGCCGCCGCGCTGGCGATCGGGGGCCTGACCCGGCCGCTGAAACAGCGTGCGCTGGCCTGGTCCACCAACACGTTCGCCGCCCGCAAGCTGCTGGCGCCGCAGATGCGCAAGCAGGTCGCGCGCAAGGCGAAGAAGGCGTTTTATCCGGCGCCCTACGCCCTGATCGCGACCTGGGAGCGCAGCGGCGGCAAGCCGATCCGCGCGCGCCTTGCCGCCGAGCGCAAAGCGGTAGTCAAGCTGGCGGGCACGACCACCGCCCGCAATCTGATCCGCATCTTCTTCCTCACCGAGCGCATGAAGGCGCTGGGCAAGGGCGATTCCGGCATCCGCCGCGTGCACGTGGTCGGCGCCGGCGTGATGGGCGGCGACATCGCCGCGTTCGCTGCGTACAAGGGTTTCGAGGTGACGCTGCAGGACCGCGAGCAGCGCTTCATCGACCCGGCCATTGCGCGCGCGCAGGCGCTGTTCGAGAAGAAAGTGAAGGATCCCGCCAAGCGCCCCGAAGTCGCGGCGCGCCTGAAGTCGGACCTGAGCGGCGACGGCGTGCCGGACGCGGATCTTGTGATCGAAGCCATCATCGAAAATCCGGACGCCAAGCGCGCGCTGTACCAGGCGCTGGAGCCGCGCATGAAGGCGGACGCGCTGCTGACCAGCAACACCTCGTCGATCCCGCTGGACGAACTGCGCGAGCACATCGCCCGCCCTGCGCAGTTCGCCGGCTTGCACTATTTCAACCCGGTGGCGCAGATGCCGTTGGTGGAGATCATCCATCACGACGGCATGGACGCCGAGACCGAGCGCCGGCTGGCCGCGTTCTGCAAGGCGCTGGGCAAGTTCCCGGTGCCGGTGGCCGGCACGCCGGGCTTCCTGGTCAACCGCGTGCTGTTCCCATACATGCTGGAAGCCGCCACGGCCTACGCCGAGGGCATCCCCGGTCCGGCCATCGACAAGGCGGCCGTTGCCTTCGGCATGCCGATGGGCCCGATCGAACTGCTGGACACGGTGGGTCTGGACGTGGCTGCCAGCGTCGGCAAGGAACTGGCGCCCTTCCTCGGCCTGGAGGTGCCGGCGGCGCTGGCCACCGTCCAGCCCAACCAGCGCGGCAAGAAAGACGGCCAGGGTATCTACAAATGGGAGAACGGCAAAGCGGTCAAGACCTTGCCGAGCGCCAGCTACAAGCCGCCCGAAGACCTGGAGGATCGCCTGATCCTGCCGCTGCTCAACGAGGCGGTGGCCTGCCTGCACGCCGGCGTGGTAAGCGATGCCGACCTGCTCGACGCCGGCGTGATCTTCGGCACCGGCTTCGCGCCGTTCCGGGGCGGCCCGATCCAGCACATCCGCACCGTCGGCGCCGACGCGCTGCTGGAGCGGCTCAAGGCGCTGCAAGCGAAATACGGTGAGCGCTTCGCGCCCAGACCCGGTTGGGACAATGCCGTGCTGCGCGAACCCATCGAATGAGCGCGGCTTGAACTGACTGCGGCAGTGTTGTCGCGAACATGGAGACCTTCGCGATTCCCGTGGAACGGGGCTTGCCTGACGCACCACCGCAGTGCAGCCTGTCGGGATGAAAATCCCGTGCATTCAGGCACCGGACCCCACCACGCCAACTGCGCCGTGGTGGCCCCATTTTCCGGTGCCCCCCGCAGCCGAGGGATACCCTGAAGCGGCGGCAGACGGGAACATCGCGCCATGACCGCGATCCCCGCCCGCGCACTGCTGCTGGAAGACCTGCCCGAGGTTGCGGACTGGCTGACCGCGCTGCTCGCGCAGCGCTTTCCCGGGATCCACGTCGATCACGCAGCGACGTTGGGCGAGGCCAGGCGCTTGCTCGATTCCGACATCCAGCCGCAGCTGGCGCTGGTCGATCTCGGCCTGCCCGACGGTGACGGCACCGCGCTGATCCGCCCGCTGGCGCAGCGCTGCCCCGGTTGCACCATCGTCGTGACGACCCTGTTCGGCGACGACGCCCACGTGTTCCCGGCGCTGCGCGCCGGTGCCCACGGCTACCTGCTCAAGGACCAGCCGGAGGAGCGCCTTGCCGCAGCGCTCGACGGCATCCTGCGCGGCGAGCCGCCGCTGTCGCCGGCAATCGCCAAGCGCCTGCTGCGCGCCTTCCAGCCGATGGATCCCGACCCCTCGCCCGGTGCGGAAACCCTCACCGCCCGCGAGCGCGAAGTGCTGGTGCTGGTCAGCAAGGGCTGCCGGTTGCCGGAGCTGGCCGAGAAGCTCGAAATCAGCCGCCACACCGTTTCCGACCATCTCAAGTCGATCTACCGCAAGCTCAACGTCAACAGCCGCGCCGAAGCCACGCTGGAAGCCGCGCGACTGGGGCTGGTGCAGATCTAGCCCGCCACCCATTCCAAGGTTTCGCGCGCCAGGGAGGGTGCGCACCCGGTTCCGGAGGATGAGCGCCACGACATGTCCACCGAACCGCCCGTGCCTCAGACGTTGCCGAGCAAAGCCGGCTCCACGCCCTGGCTGCCACGCATTGCCTCGGTGCTGGCCACCGCCTTGCTGGCGACGCCGCTTGCCGGCGCGGTCGGCGGTGCGATCCTGTTCGGCGCGCTGTGGATGGCGCAGCCCGGGGACGCCACGTCCGTCCTGCTGCTGGGGTTCGTGTTCTACGGCGCGCTGTTCGGCAGCATGCTGGCCTGGCAGGTGACCTAGCTGATCCTGCCCGTACTCGCCCTTGCGGTGCATGTCTGGCGGCCCCGCCTGCGTTGGTTGTTGCCGCTGGCCGGGTTGGTCTCCGGCGCACTGCGTTTCAAGGACGAGGTCCCTGGCGATTCCACGATTCCTGGGCCGGCGGTCCCAACCTCGGTCAAGCCATGCTGCTTGCGGGTGCCGCCGGCGGCCTGATTGCCGGTCTGCTGCTGGCGGTTTTCCCGCACAGATTGGCCCCTCGTGCATTCCAACCCCGACCCTGAGCAATGTCCGGTCTCCATTCGACCCTCCACGACATGTTCGCCATTTCGGAGAACATGACTGCCCGTAACGGCACGCCACTTGCCGACACGCGCGCACCGACACGGGTATTCCTGCCCGACATGGGGATGCCGCTCTGGTATGGACAACTGCGCGACCGCAAGTCCCGCCGCGACGACGTCGGAATTCCGGCCGGACTGTTCCGACACATTGCCTGCGGGCCATAACCCCATGCCCTTGTCATTCGGCCTGTTCGCACTGCCACTGCTGCTGATGGGTCTGGGGCAGTTGCTGATGCTGTTGCCGGAACGCCTGCTGCGCGGCATCGCCGGGGCACGCGGGCCACTCGCCATCGCGATGCTGCCGTTCGCGCTGGGATTGACGCTTCTGGGACTGCTGCTGGCCTGCCAACAGGGAAGTGACATCTGGCACGCCCGACAAACGCAGCGCTGGGCAACGGTATCGGCACGGATCGAATCCAGTCGACTGGTCGAAACCATGCAGCCACGCTCCAGCCAGCCCGCATGGCGTCCGGACGTGACATACGTTTACCGATTCGACAATCGTCTCCACCGCGGCCACCGCATCGCCTTCAGCCCTACCGCCAGCGGCGATCGCGAAGGCACCACGCGTTGGCTGCAGGCGCACTATCCCCCCGGTGCCCAAGTGCAGGTCTTCGTCAATCCATCAGCACCCTCCGAGGCTGTACTCGAAGCCGGTGGCTCAGCGTGGTCGTGGTGGTTCGTCGGGATTGGCCTTGTACTGGCCGGCAGCGGAGCCTGGCTACTGCGCAGCGCGTGGCGCCCCTACCCTACCGATCTGCCTCGAAATGGCCGGAAGAGCGAAAAGACGAACCCGTACGATCAACATCGCTGACGGGCAGCATTGGCGACCTCGATGTGCTCACGGGAAAGCTTCCACGCAAGCACGTCCGGATGCCTCCAGACCTACGCCGACATGGCAGATTCTTCATACGTTTTGTGAGACCTCATCTCAAACCGCTTCCACCGCCTTCGCATGCACGCCTGCCACCGCGCGACCCGACGGGTCGGCCATCGCCTCGAAGCTGGCGTCCCACGCAATCGCCGCCGGTGACGAGCAGGCGATCGACTTGCCCCCCGGCACCGTCTCCGCAGCAGCCGTGCCCGGATACAGGCGCTCGAACAGCGTGCGGTAGAAATACGCTTCCTTGGTCTGCGGCGGATTCACCAGAAAACGCTTGTCGGCGGCGGCCAGTTCACGGTCGGACACCTGCGCCTCGGCGTGCGCCTTCAGGCCGTCGATCCAGCCATAGCCCACGCCGTCGCTGAACTGCTCCTTCTGTCGCCACAGGATTTCCTTTGGCAGATAGCCATCGAACGCCGCGCGCAGCACGCCCTTCTCCATCCGCTGCGGGCCGGCGCTGCCCTTGTCCACCATCTTGAATTTGGCATCCATGCGCATCGCCACGTCCAGAAACTCGCGATCCAGGAACGGCACGCGCGGCTCCACGCCCCAGGCCATCATCGACTTGTTGGCGCGCAGGCAATCGTAGTTGTGGAGTGCATCGATCTTTCGGATCAACTCCTCGTGGAATTCACGCGCGTCCGGCGCCATGTGGAAATACAGATAGCCGCCGAACACCTCGTCGCTGCCCTCGCCACTGAGCACCATCTTCACCCCCATCGCCTTGATCCGCCGCGCCAGCAGGAACATCGGCGTGGAGGCGCGGATGGTCGTCACGTCGTAGGTTTCGATGTGGCGGATCACCTCCGGCAGCGCGTCGAGTCCTTCCTCGAAGGTGTACTCGAACCCGTGATGCACCGTGCCCAGCATTTCCGCGGCCACCTGCGCCGCCGCCAGGTCCGGCGAGCCCTTCAGGCCAATGGCGAAGCTGTGCAAGCGCGGCCACCACGCCTCGCTGGCGTCGCCATCCTCGATCCGGTTGCGCGCATAGCGCGCCGCCACGGCGGCGACCAGCGAGGAATCCAGGCCGCCCGAGAGCAGCACGCCATAGGGCACGTCGGTCATCAGCTGGCGATGCACGGCGGCCTCGAACGCCTCGCGCAATTCCTGCGCAGGCACCTCCACGTCGGCCACGGCGTCGTAGTCGCGCCACGGGCGTTGGTAGTACCGCGTCAGCTCGCCGGTGGCGCTGTCGAACCAGTGCCCCGGCGGGAACTGCGCCACGTCCTTGCAGTCCTCGGCCAGCGCCTTCATTTCCGAAGCCACCCGCAGCCGTCCCTGCGCATCGTGGCCCCAGTACAGCGGCACCACGCCGATGGGATCGCGGGCAATCAGGGCACGGCCGGTGCCCTTGTCCCACAGTGCGAAGGCGAAGATGCCGTTGAGGCGGTTGAGGAAGCTGTCCGGGCTGTCCTCGCGGTACAGCGCATTGATGACCTCGCAGTCCGATTCGGTCTGGAAGGCGTAGGGCTGCCGCAAGGCTTTCTTCAGCGCGCGATGGTTGTAGATCTCGCCGTTCACCGCCAGCGCCAGTTGCCCGTCATCCGAGAGCAGCGGCTGCGAACCGCCCGCAGGATCGACGATGGCCAAGCGTTCGTGTACCAAAATTGCGCCCTCATCCAAATACACCCCACTCCAGTCCGGCCCACGGTGGCGCTGACGGGCGGAGCGCTCCAGCGCCTCACGGCGCAACTGCTGGCTTTCATCACGCGATTGCAGGTCAAAAATTCCGAAGATCGAACACATGGTGGGCTCCTGAAACCGGATGTCGCATAACGAAAAAGCCCGCGCCTTGCGGCGCGGGCTTGGTGGGATTCGGCTGTCTCGCTTGCCTAGGCGCAGGCCCGCAGCCGCGCACGCGTTGTCGCCGCGCGGTTATTGCGGTTTCCGTTGCCAAACGGTGAGAAAATTTCTCCCATGGCTTGATCCTGCAACAAGTTCTTGCCATTTTGCAAGTCCCCGCGCATCGTCCATGCGCCCCCGAATCCGGAGAATCGATGCGCAAATGGCTCTGGCGCTTGACGCTGGCCTCGTTCGTGGTGCTGGTGCTCATCGCGCTGGCCTACGTCGGCGCATTGCGGCTGCTGCGCGGAAGCCTGGCACAGCTTGACGGGCGACGGGAGCTGCCGGGCCTCAGCGCACCGGCGACCATCAGCCGCGACATCAACGGCACGGTCACCATCGATGCCGCCAGCGAAGCGGACGCCATGCGCGCGCTTGGGTTCGTGCACGCGCAGGAGCGCTATTTCGAGATGGACCTGATGCGGCGCAGCGCCGCAGGCGAGCTGGCCGAGCTGGTCGGCGACGCCTCACTCGCGACCGACAAGCGGCACCGCGTCCACAGACTGCGCGCCCGGGTCGAAGCCGGCATGGCATCCATCGTGGGCGAGAAGGGCGCCGTGCTCGACGCCTATGTCAATGGCGTCAACGCGGGCCTCGACGCCCTGCGCGCCCGGCCCTGGCCCTACCTGCTCCTGCGCCAGTCTCCCCTGCACTGGCGCGCCGAGGACTCGCCGCTGGTCGCCTATGCGATGTATTTCGACCTGCAGGGCGGCGAGGACGCCGACGCGCTGGCGCTCTGGCGGATGCGCCCTTATCTGCCGAAGGAAATCTACGCCCTGCTGACGCGCGAAGGCAGCCGCTGGGATGCGCCCCTGCAGGGCGCTCCGCGCGGCGATGCGGCGCTGCCCGAGGCGTATGAGGTGCAGTTGGGAAGCCTGCCGGCAGCCACCGGCCTGCCTGCCCGGACAGAACCGGCAGGGGCACCCGGCAGCAACCAGTTCGCTGTGGCCGGCCCTCTGACCCGAGACCGCCGCGCCCTGCTCGCCAACGACATGCACCTGACCCTGCGTGCGCCCAACATTTGGTTTCGTGCGCGCCTGCGCTATCCCGACCCGGCCGCACCGGGCGGCAAGGTCGACGTCCAGGGACTGACCCTGCCCGGACTGCCGCTCGTGGTCGCCGGCAGCAACGGGCATATCGCCTGGGGCTTCACCAACAGCTACGTCGACACCATGGACTGGAAGGTGGAAACGCCATGCGACACGCGTCGCACGGACGGCTGCGCCTCCCTGTCCAGCCATCTGGAAATGATCGAAGTGGCGAACGGGAAGCTCGCCGCGGTCGAAGTCCAGGAGACCGAATGGGGCCCCGTCCTGGCGACCCTGCCCGACGGCCGCGTGCTGACCCTGCGCTGGGTGGCGCACCTGCCCGGAGCGGTCAATCTCGGGCTGGGCCGGTTCGCGACCGCCGCCGACGTCGATGCGGCCCTGGCCATGGCCGACGACATCGCCCTGCCCACCCAGAACCTGATGCTGGCAGACTCCAAGGGCGGAATCGCCTGGCGCCTGCTGGGCCCGATCCCGCAGCGGGCGGAGACCTGCACCGAGGCGGCCACGGTCGAAGATCCAGCGCACGAATCCTGTCCGCCGTGGACGCTCACCACGCGCGGCCACGTCGTGTTGCGCTCGCCGCAACACGACCGGCTCTGGACAGCCAACGACCGCGTCCTCGATGGGCCCGACCTGGCCCGGGTGGGCGACGGCGGCTATGCGCTCGGCGCCCGGGCGGCGCAGATCCGCGACGACCTGCAGGGCAAGCCCCAGTTCGATGAGCGCGACCTGCTGGCGATCCAGCTCGACGACCGCGCGCTGCTGCTCGCTCCCTGGCAAGCGCTGCTGCTCGAACGCGCGCGGGCGGCCGGTACGCCCGCGCTGCGCGCCCTGGCCGACGCCGCATTCCTCTGGGAAGGACGCGCATCCGTGGATTCCGTCAGCTACCGCATCGTCCGCGCCTGGCGGCTGGCCGTGGAGCAACGCATCCTCGCCGGCCTCACCGCGCCTGCCCGGCAAGCCCTGGGCAAGGATTTCACGGTGCCGAATCCGCCGCAGTTCGAGGGCGTCGTCTGGCCGCTGGTCACGCAGCGTCCGGACAACCTGCTGCCGCGCGGCTACGCCTCGTGGGACGCGCTGTTCGAATCGGCGGCGAAGGAAGTGCAGGGCGAACTCCGGGCCATCGGCCCGCTGGCGCAGCGCACCTGGGGCGAGCGCAACACGGCCGCCATCTGCCATCCGCTGGCCCGGGCCATTACACGGGTGGGCAGACGCTGGTTGTGCATGCCGGCCGAGCCGCTGGCGGGCGATGGCAACATGCCGCGCGTGACCGCCCCCGATTTCGGCGCATCGGAGCGCATGGTGGTCTCGCCGGGGCACGAGGTCGACGGCATCCTGCACATGCCCGGCGGCCAGAGCGGCCACCCGCTGTCGCCGTTCTGGGGCGCAGGCCACGCCGAATGGGTCGCCGGCAGCGTGAGTTCCTTCCTGCCGGGGCCAACGCGCTACACGCTCACCCTGGTGCCTGCTGCGCATTGATCAGCCCAGCAGGCGTTCCATCAGCGCCAGATACAACCCCGGCAGAGCCTCAAGCTCATCGACCCGGATCCGCTCGTCGACCTTGTGGATGCTGGCGTTGACCGGCCCGATTTCGACGCACTGCGCACCCAGCGGGGCGATGAAGCGCGCATCCGAGGTGCCGCCACCGGTGCTTTCCTCCGGCGTCACGCCGGAGAACTGCGCCAGGACTTCACGCGCGGCGGCACGCAGCGGGCCTTCCGGGGTGTGGAACGGCTCGCCGCTGCGATGCCAGCGAATGTCGAAATCCAGCGCATGTCTGCGCAAGAGCGCCTCGCATTCGGCTTCCAGTTGTTCGGCGCGCCAATGCGGGTTGTAGCGCAGATTGAACAGCACTTGCAGCTCGCCCGGAATGACGTTGTTGGCGCCGGTGCCGGCGTGGAGGTTGCTGATCTGCAGGCTGGTCGGCGGAAAGGTTTCGTAGCCTTCGTCCCAGCGCCGCGCGGCCAGTTCCGCCAGCGCCGGCAGCGTCTGATGGACGGGGTTGCGCGCCTTCTCGGGATAGGCGACGTGGCCCTGCACGCCGTGCACGGACAGCGTCGCGGACAGGCTGCCGCGACGCCCGACCCGGAGCAGGTCACCCAGCACAGACTTCGACGACGGCTCGCCGGTGATGCACCAGTCCATGCGCTCGCCGCGCTCGCGGAACACCTCCGCCACCTTACGCACGCCGTCGATGGCGTCGCCCTCTTCATCCGAAGTCAGCAGCAGCGCCACCTTGCCGCGGTGCCGCGGATGCGCGGCGACGAACCGCTCCAGCGCGATGACGAAGGCCGCGACGCTGCCCTTCATGTCTGCCGCGCCGCGCCCGTACAGCACGCCGTCACGGACTTCGGGAACGAAGGGGTCGCTGGCCCATGCTTCGCGCGGACCCGGCGGCACCACATCGGTGTGCCCCAGCAACCCCAAGACGGGACCCTCGTCCCCGCCGTGCGTGGCCCACAGGTTGTCCACCTCGCCGAAGCGCAGGTGCTCGATGCCGAAGCCCGTCACCTGCAGGCGCTCCGCGACCAGCGCCTGGCACCCGGCATCCTCCGGCGTCACCGAAGGCCGTGCGATCAGCGCGCAGGCCAGGTCGAGCACCGCGCTCACGTCCCGACCCCGAACAGCTTCTTGAAGCCGTTGTCGGAAAACCCCTGCACCACGCGACCATCGTCCAGCACCACCACCGGCCGCCGGATCAGCTGCGGATACTCCTTCAGCAGCAGCTTCCACTCGGCATCGCTGCCGGGCGACTTGCGGTTGGGCGGCAGCTGCCGCCAGGTGGTCGACGATTTGTTGACCAACGCCTCCCAGCCCCCGGCCGCTTCCTTCCACGCCAGCAGCGTTTCCGGCGCCTGCCGCACGTCGCGGTAATCGACGAAGCGATATTCGATATCGAAACGCTTCAGCCAGTTCTGCGCCTTCTTGCAGGTGTCGCAATTGTTCAAACCGTACAGGGTCGTCATGTCAATTTCCTCGCAAGGCTGGCCGGCTGGCGGCTTTCGTGACCATCGGCGACATGGATGTCGCCGATGAGCCTACAGGGACGTATTCACGGCGTGTCGCGAAAGCCGCCAGCCGGCCAGCCTTGCGTCCACGGTTCAGTCCGCCAACCCGCGCAACAACTCGTTCACCGACGTCTTGCTGCGCGTCTTCTCGTCCACCTGCTTGACGATCACCGCGCAGTACAGCGAATGACTGCCGTCGGCGGCGGGCAACGAGCCCGACACCACCACGCTGCCGGGCGGCACGCTGCCGTAGCTGACTTCGCCGGTCATGCGGTTGTAGATGCGGGTGCTCTGGCCGAGGAACACGCCCATGCCGACAACGCTGTGATGGCCGACCACGAAGCCTTCCACCACCTCCGATCGCGCGCCGATGAAACAGTGGTCCTCGATGATGGTCGGACTGGCCTGCAGCGGCTCCAGCACGCCGCCGATGCCGACGCCGCCGGACAGGTGGCAGCCTTTGCCGATCTGCGCGCAGGAGCCGACCGTGGCCCAGGTATCGACCATGGTGCCGACGCCGACGTAGGCGCCGATGTTGACGAAGCTGGGCATCAGCACCACGTCCTTGCCGATATGGCTGCCCGCGCGCACCACCGCGCCGGGCACCACGCGCGCGCCAAGCTTGCGGAAGGCGTTCTCGTCGAACTCGGCGAAGCGCGCCGGCACCTTGTCCCAGAACGGCGCCGGATAGGCCTCGACGAACTCCATTTCCTGGGTCCGGAAATACAGCAGCACCGCCTTCTTCAGCCATTCGTTGACCAGCCAGCCGCCCTTGCCGTCGGGCTCGGCCACCCGCAGCCAGCCCTGCTCGAGGCCGGCGATCGACCGATCCACGGCAGGCCGGGTCGAACCGTCGATTTCTTCCGGCGTCAGCGCGGCGCGGCGTTCCCAGGCGCTGTCGATCAAAAAGCGCAGTTCCTCGGCCTGCGCGGCGCGATTGGGCGCGAGGGTCTTTTTCGCGGGGGGCCTCTTGGGCATCAGGAATCTCCATCGAGAAGGGCAAGCAGGGCGTCGCGCAACGCCTCGCGGCGCTCGGCCGGCAGCGGCGCGTCGCGTTCGTCGCTGACCAGCAGCAGGTCTTCGGCGCGCTCGCCGAAGGTGGCGATCCGCGCATCCTGCACGCGCAGGCGCTGCATGCGCAGGATCCCGGCGATGTCGGCAAGCAGGCCGGGGCGATCGTTGCAGATGAGGCCGATCCGGGTACCGCCGGCGATGTCGGTGAAGTCGAGCTGTGGCGCGACGCGGAAGTGGCGCAGATGGCTCGGATGGCTGCGGCGCGAGGGCCGCACGGCGTCCAGGTCGCCCGACAGCGCTTGCGTCAGCCGCGCCGCCACGGCGTCGCGCTCCGGCAGGCTGCGCGCATCGCCGGACTGGACCTGAAAGGTGTCGAACACGGTGTCGGACGGACCGTCCAGCACGCGCGCGTGCAGGATGCCCAGGCCCATCCGGTCGAGCGTGATCACGATCGCGGCGAACACGCCATCGCGGTCGTGGGTGTGCACGAACACTTCCAGCCGATCGCGGCCCGCCGGATTGCGCACCGCGACCACCGGCATGCGCGTGCCGGCATCGGCCAGCGCCGCGGCCTGCCAGGCGATCTGGTCGGGGCGACCACGCAGGAAGCTTTCTTCCGGCATCCGCGCGAACAGCGCATCGACGGCCGCATCCGCCAGCCCTTTTTCCCGCAACAGCGCGCGCGCCGCCGCGCGGTTCTCGGCGATCCGCTCTCCGGCCGCGACCGGTTGCCCCAGCCCGCGCCGCAGCGCCAGCCGGGTCGCCGCGTGCAGGTCGGCCAGCAGGCGATCCTTCCAGCTGTTCCACAGCTTGGGCGAGGTGCCGGCAATGTCGGCGCAGGTGAGCAGATACAGATAATCCAGCCGCTGGCGGTCGGCCACGGTTTCGGCAAAGCGCTGGATCACCTCGGGATCGGTGATGTCCTGCTTCTGCGCCGTGGTGGACATCAGGAGATGTTTTTGCACCAGCCATTCGACCAGCGCGGTATCGGCTTCCGACAGCCCGTGCGCGAGGCAGAACCCGCGCGCATCCTCCGCGCCGAGCCTGGAATGATCGCCGCCGCGGCCTTTGCCGATGTCGTGGAACAATCCCGCCAGCAGCAGCAGTTCGGGCTTGCGCAGCGAAGGCCAGACTTGGTCGGCGATCGAAAAACGTTCGTCGGGCTCGCCGGAGGCAAATCGCGCGAGATTGCGCAGCACTGCAAGCGTGTGCTGGTCGACCGTGAACACGTGGAACAGGTCGAACTGCATCCGTCCGGACACCCGCGCAAACGCCGGGATCCAGCGCGCCAGCACGCCCAGCCGCGCCATCCGCTCCAGCGTGACGACCGGCTGCGGCCCGCGCAGCAGCGCGAGGAAAGCCTGCCGCATCGCCTCCGGCGCATTGGCGTAGTCGGGGATCGCGTCCAGCATCTCGGCCAGTTCGCGGGCCGTGTGCGAATGCAGGCCGCGCAGCGCCGGATCCCCCGCCCATACGGCGAACAGCGCAAATGCGCGCGCCGGATCCCCCCGCATCCAGCCGTCGCGGCGCGCCGCCAGGTAGCCTCCGCGAATCTCCCAGTCGGCATCGATGGCCACCGGCGCCAGATGGCCTTCGAAATATTCCTCGAAGCGCTGCAGCACCCGTTCGTTGATTCGCTGCACGATGGCCGCGCTGCGGTAGAAGCTCTGCATGAGCTTTTCGACGCCCAGCGTGTCGGCATCGTCGTTCTCGTGCAGGCGCGCCGCCAGCGGCTTCTGGTAATCGAAGCGCAGCCGCTCCTCCCGCCGCCCGGCGACCAGATGCAGCCCGAAGCGCAACCTCGAGAGCGTGCGCCGCTCGCGCTCCAGCGCCGCCGCCTCATCGGCGCCGAGATGGCCCAGCGTCACCAGTCCTGCGAGGCTTTTCACACCGAGGCAGCGCCGCGCCAGCCAGCCCAGCTGCTGCAGGTCGCGCAGGCCGCCCGGGCCTTCCTTGAGGTTGGGTTCAAGGTTGTCGGCGGTATCGCCAAAGCGCGCGTGCCGGCGCTGCTGCTCCTCGCGCTTGACTTCGAAATAGGCGCGCGGCGGCCAGACCTTGTCGGCGGCGATCGCATCGCGCAGACGCGCGCCGGCATCGTTGCCCGCCGCCAGCGCCCGAGCCTCGACCAGTGCCGTCAGCACGGTGGGGTCGGCGTCCGCCGCCTGCGTGCATTCCTGCGCGGAACGCACCGCCTGGCTCGCCGCCACGCCGGCATCCCATAGCAGGGCGACGAAACGCGACAGCGCGGCCTGATGGCGCTGCTGCGCCTCTGGCTCGGCCAACGCCAGAAGATCGACGTCGGAATGCGGGAACAGCTCGCCGCGACCATAGCCGCCAACCGCGAACAGCGCCAACGACGCCAGCGCCTGCGCGTCGGGAAAACAGCGGCGCCAGGTCCTGGCGACGAGGAAATCGACCGCGCGAGCGCGCAAGCGGATCAACAGCTCGGCCGGATCGCCGGCATCGAAGCGTCGCGCCAACCGCGCATCGTTGCGCGCCAGCAGTGCGCGCACCAGCACGCTCCATTCGGCATCGCCCTCCGGTCCGGCGGGCAATCCGGCCAGCACCGCACGCGGGTCGGCCGGAAGCGCGTCCATCACAGATCGTTGTCGTCGCCCGGCAACCGGGTCAGGATTTCCACACCGTCGCGGGTGACGAGCACGGTGTGCTCCCACTGCGCGGACAGCTTGCGATCCTTGGTGACGACCGTCCAGCCGTCCGGCAGGACGCGCGTGTGGCGGCTGCCCTCGTTGATCATCGGCTCGATGGTGAAGGTCATGCCCTCGCGCAACACCAGCCCGTCGCCGGCGCGGCCGTAATGCAGCACCTGCGGCTCGTCGTGATAGACCTTGCCGATGCCGTGCCCGCAGTATTCGCGCACTACCGAGAAACGCTGGCTTTCCGCATATTCCTGGATCGCGTGGCCGATGTCGCCCAGCGTCGCGCCCGGCCGCACGGTGCGGATGCCCCGGAACATCGCCTCGCGAGTGACATCCACCAGCCGCTGCGCCATCACCGACGGCGTCCCGACGACATACATGCGGCTGGTATCGCCGTGCCAGCCGTCCTTGATCACCGTGACGTCGATGTTGACGATGTCGCCGTCCCTGAGCACCTTGGCCTCGCTGGGGATGCCGTGGCAGATCACGTTGTTGACCGACGTGCACACGGTCTTGGGAAAGCCGCGATAACCGACGTTGGCCGGAATGGCCTTCTGCACGTTGACGATGTGGTCGTGGCAGATACGATCCAGTTCTTCGGTGCTCACGCCCGCCTTCACGTGCGGGGCGACGATCTGCAGCACTTCCGCCGCCAGACGGCCGGCCACGCGCATCTTCTCGATGTCTTCTGCTGTCTTGATATTGATAGCCATTCTCGGATTATCGCGCATCGCGGTGAAGCTGCGACAAAGGGGATCCCGGAACCCGGATCGGGGCCGGGCGACACGGGCTGCCGAAACCCGGGTTGCCCGTACACTCCGGATCGTCCATAATTACAGGGCTATAGTGTCGCCACGACGGGCGTACCGTCGAATCCACACCCATCGACAACCCCTGCGCCGGGGTGCCTCGCGAGAGGTTCGGTCGCAGTGACGATGGGGAGGCCCAACCCCGGAATCCAGCGTCCCGGCCGCAAGGTCGCGACGCAGCGCCACAACGCATCGGCGCGGGTTCCACGCATCGGAGTTTCCGCAATGCCCCAGATCACCATGCGCCAGATGCTGGAAGCCGGCGTCCATTTCGGCCACCAGACCCGCTACTGGAATCCCAAGATGGGCCCGTACATCTTCGGCGCCCGCGGCAAGATCCACATCATCAATCTCGAAAAGACCGTCCCGCTGTTCAACGACGCGATGAACTTCATCAGCGGCGTGGCCCAGAAGCGCGGCACCATCCTGTTCGTCGGCACCAAGCGCAGCGCGCGCGAGGCGATCAAGGAAGAGGCCGAGCGCTGCGGCATGCCGTTCATGACCCAGCGTTGGCTGGGCGGCTCGCTGACCAACTTCGCCACGGTGAAGAAGTCGGTGGCCCGGCTGAAGGAACTGGAAGCCGCCGAAACCGACGGCACCTTCCAGAAGCTGGTCAAGCACGAAGTGATGCGCCTGCGCCACGAGCGCGACAAGCTGGAAGCCTCGCTGGGCGGCATCAAGGACATGAGCCACCTGCCCGACGCCCTGTTCGTGATCGACATCGGCCACGAAGACATCGCCATCAAGGAAGCCAGGAAGCTCGGCATCCCGGTGATCGCGGTGGTCGATACCAACTACGATCCGGCCCTGGTGGACTACGCGATCCCGGGCAACGACGACGCCATCCGCGCCGTGCAGCTCTACGCGCGCGCCGCCGCCGACGCCGTGCTCGAGGGCAAGGCCGCAGCCCCGAACGCCGCTTCCGTGCGCGAGGAAGACTTCGCCGCCGCGGTCGATGGCGAAGAAGCGCCGAAGCCGGCCCGCCGCGCCAGGAAGGCCGAGTAATCGCGCCGTTCCCCCCTTCCCCTTCAAGGGGAAGGCCGGGATGGGGATGGTGCAATCCCCATACCACCCCCGCACAACCCTCCCCTTGAAGGGGCGGGCTTTCGGAGTCGCGGCCAAGACCGCCCCCTCATCATCGTATTTCCGAGGTAATCCCCAATGGCTGAAATCACCGCATCCCTCGTCAAGGAACTGCGCGAGCGCACCGGCGCCGGCATGATGGAATGCAAGAAGGCGCTCACCGAAACCGGGGGCGACATCGAAGCCGCCGCCGAAGCGCTGCGCAAGTCCGGTCTGGCCAAGGCCGACAAGAAGGCCGGTCGCGTCGCCGCCGAAGGCCGCGTCGCCATCGCCCAGGACGGCGGCAAGGCCGCACTGGTCGAAGTCAATTCCGAAACCGATTTCGTCGCCAACGACGCCAGCTTCAAGGCGTTCGTCGATCTCGTCGCCGCCGCCGCGCTGGCGTCCGGCGCTACCGACGTCGAGGCGCTCAAGGCCGCCACGACCGCCTCGGGCAACAGCGTCGAAGAGGCGCGCGCCGCCATCGTGCACACCCTGGGCGAGAACATCCAGGTGCGCCGCCTGGTCCGTTTCGACAGCAATCACCACGTCGGCGCCTACGTCCACACCAACGGCAAGATCGGCGTGCTGGTCGAGCTGTCCGGCGGCAACGACGAGCTGGCCCGCGGCCTGGCGATGCACGTCGCCGCGATGAACCCGCCCTACAACAAGGCGGCGGACGTGCCGGCCGACTTCATCGCCAAGGAAAAGGAAATCGAACTGGCCAAGATGAGCGAGAAGGACCGCGCCAAGCCGGCCGAGATCCTCGAGAAGATCATCAGCGGCAAGATGAACAAGATCGTCAACGAAGTGACGCTGTACGGCCAGAGCTACGTGCTCGACGGCGACAAGACCGTCGAGGCCACGCTCAAGGCCGCCGGCGGCGACGTGGTCCGCTTCCAGCGGCTGGTGGTCGGAGAAGGCATCGAGAAGGTGCAGGAAGACTATCTGGCCGAAGTCGCCAAGGCGATGCAGGTCTGAGGATCCGCGATCCGGGAACCGCCCCGCACTTCCCGGCCCCGGCCCGAACGCAAGAAACCCGCCATACGGCGGGTTTCTTGTTGGCCGATGGCGCGCTGCTCCATGCCGTCAGATATTGGCCTGGTCCGGAGGCACGCCCTCAGGCAGGCCGGCCGCGCCATTGGCCCGTTCGCAGATCGTCCCCTGCATCCCCACGCCATAGCAACTCATCGACAGCGACCCCATCGCATAGCCGCGCAGCAGGGCCTGCGCGTCATTGCCGGCGGCGGCGAGGCCCGCGGTGTAGAGCAACGGGATGAAGTGGTCGGGCGTGGGCACGGCCTGCGGGTAATCCGGGTGTTCGACGGCCTTGAGGACATCCGCGGGCGCTTCGGCCATCGCTTGGGCGATGGAATCGTCGAAACGATGCGCCCAGTCGGCGCCCGCGTCCGGGCGGTCCCACTCGATCCGCCGCAGGTTGTGGACGACATTTCCGCTGGCCACGATCAGTACGCCGCGTTCGCGCAGCGGCGCGAGCCGGGTGGCCAGGTCGAAGTGGTAGTCCTGCGGCTTCAGGGCATTGATCGACAGCTGCACCACCGGCACGTCGGCCTGCGGAAACAGATGCGCCAGCACGCTCCAGGTGCCGTGATCGAGCCCCCATTGGTCGTGGTCGGCGCCCACCCAGAGCGGTTTGGCGACCTCGGCCACCTCTTCGGCAAGCTCGGGCAGGCCCGGTGCCGGGTAGTCGAACGCGAACAGGGCTTCGGGAAATCCGTAGAAGTCGTGGATGGTCCGCGGGCGCGCCATGGCGGTGACGGCGGTCGCGCCGATGTACCAGTGCGCCGAGATCGCCAGCACCGCGCGCGGTCGCGGCAAGGCTGCTCCAAGCCGGCGCCACGCCTGCGTGAAACCGTTGTCCTCCAGCGTGTTCATCGGGCTGCCGTGACCGATGAAGAAGGCGGGCATGACGCTCATGCTTTCGATCCCGGGATGCCGGTGTCCCGATTGTAGCGGACTGCCCAGGTGGCCCGGCCTCACATCCGGGCCGGCGGCGCCTCAAATCGCCGGCGCGCCGTTCGAGGACAGCATCGAAACCAGCGACCCGTAGTTCGACGACTGGATATCGGCGATCCTCCAGCCGTCGTCCACCTGCGTCAGCGTGTAGGTCATCGTCGCCTTGCTGCCAAGGTTCGTGAATACGACCTTGACCCGTACCGGAGCGCCGGTGCCGATGCGCTCCGTATGCAGTGTCGAATAGACGTCATCGTCGTAGTCCTGCGCGTCGAGGATCGGGTCGAAGTCGAGGCTGCAGGTGTCCTCATCCTCGGCCCGGCAGGCCTTGTCGTTCGCCAGGAACTGGCGGGTCAGGTCTTCGCTGAACCAGGGCGACATCAGATCGCGATCCCCGAACCACGCGTGGTCGCCGATCGAATCCAGGTAGGTCATGAAGAATTCGCGCACGAAATCCTCCGGCGGCTGCGAAGGTTCCTCCTTCGCCGCCGTGTCCGCCGCGCCGGTCGCCGCGGAATCGTCGGTCCCGCTGTTCGCATCCGGGGTTGACGCGGACGCGTTCGACGTCTGCAGGTGAAGCTGCGGCTTCGACGGGTCGCTCACGTCGCCCCCGCCGCCACGGCCACAACCGGCAACCAGGAACATGGAAAGGAGCAGGATCAAAACGCGGGACATGGCAAGGGTCCTGTCTGGCAAACGGCTGTGCGGGTCGTCCCCGCGCACGGACAACGTAAAGGAAACCGCGACCGGCGCGCGAGGTCAAGGGTCGGTTCCGGATGTCCGGCCGCCGCTTGCGGCAACGCCGATTCGGTCAGCGCCGCCTCATGCCAGACCGCCTTTCTCAAGCCCGACGTTGGTGGAAGCGGCCTCGTAGATGTCGCGATCGAGAATGTCCGACTCACGCGCCACCAGCACCGGTACCAGCATCTGGCCGGTGACGTTGGTCATGGTGCGCATCATGTCGAGCACGCGATCGATGGCATACAGATAGCCGATGACTTCCAGCGGCAACCCCGCAGCGCTGAGCACGACGGTGGCCATGATGACGGCGGTGCCGGGGATGCCGGCGGTGCCGAAGCTGCCCAGCACCGAGGCGATCGCGATGGTCAGGTACTGCGAAAGCGACAGGTCGATGTTCGCGTACTGCGCGATGAACACCGCCGCCAGCGCCGGGTAGATCGCGCCGCAGCCGTCCATCTTGATGGTTGCGCCCAACGGCACCGCGAAGGCGGCGTAGTCCTTGTCAACGCCGAGGTTGTGGGTGGCGCAGCGCAGCGACACCGGCAGCGCCGCGAAGCTGCTCGACGCCACGAAGCCCACCTGCATCCCCGGCAGCGCGCCGCGCAGGAACTTCACCGGATTCAGGCCATGCGCCAGCAGCAGGACCGGGTACACGATCAGGATGTGGAAGGCGCAGGCCAGATACAGCGCGACCACGAAGTTCAGCAGCGGGCGCAATTGCTCGAAACCGTAACCGCCGACCAGCGCGGCGATCAGGCCGAAGGTGCCGAACGGGGTGAACTCCAGCACGTAGCGCGTCACCTGGATCATCACCTCGCTGGCTTCGCCGGCGAGCTTGCGCAGTCCGGCCACCTTGTCGCCCAGCTTGACCATGGCAAAGCCGACCAGCCCGGCGAAGAAGATCACCTGCAGCACCGTGCCGCTGCGCGGCACCAGCACCTTGCTGCCGTCCGCCGCCACCTGGCTGTCGGCGCCCGCCATCGCCTGGAACGGGTTGGACGGCACCAGGTTGAGCAGCATGTCGAGCACGCTGGGCACGTTCTTGGGCTTGTAGTCGGAGGCCACCTGCAGCACCCCGACGCCGGTGCCGGGCTGCAGCAGCCAGCCGAACAACAGCCCCACGCCGACCGCCAGCACCGCGGTGGCCGCAAACCAGGCGAAGGTGCGCCCGGCCAGCGCCATGATCGATTTCTGCCCGCTCAGCGAAGACACCGCGTTGATCACGGCAAACAGCACCAGCGGCACCGCGATCATCTCGATCAGGGTGACGTAGAGATCGCCGATCGGCCCGAACCATTTCTCCGCGTTCGGGCCAAACGCCAGGCCCGCGAGCGCGCCGAGCACGAAGCCCAGCAGCACGCGCTTCCAAAATCGGATTCGGAACCACCAATCGAACATCGGATCATCCAGGAGAAGCGGCACGACACGATACTTCGGAAACCGTGAATCCGTCACTGACCAAATGCAGGACTGCCATCACTTCCGGACATAATGCGGGCATGACACCGACACGAAACGCATGCCACCTGGTCCCGGCGCTGGCCAGCCTGCTCACCCTCACGGCCTGCGCCGGCGCTCCGACCGCAGCGTCCGCGCCATCCTCGGCCCCGACCTCGATCCACGTCGACGTGCCGGCCATCGCCCGGCCCGCAGGGGAAACGCCTGCCTGGTGGTACCGCGACGGCGCGGCACAGGCAGCCGCGCGCGGCGCGATGAGCGGGCGTGCGAAGAACGTGATCGTCTTTCTCGGCGACGGCATGAGCCTGACCACCGTGGCCGCCGCGCGCATCCTCGAAGGCCAGCGCAACGGCGACAGCGGCGAGGAACACCGGCTGGCCTGGGAAGACTTCCCGGACACCGCGCTCAGCCGCACCTACAACACCGACGCCCAGACCCCCGACTCGGCCGGCACCATGTCGGCAATCACGACCGGCGTGAAAACCCACATGGGCGCGATCTCGGTGTACGCCGGAAGCACCACCGACTGCGCCGACAGCCGCGGCAAGCACGCCCAGACCTGGCTGGAACTGGCCGATGCGGCCGGCATGGCCTCCGGCGTGGTGACGACCGCGCGCGTCACCCACGCCACCCCGGCGGCGACCTACGCCCACAGCCCGAACCGGCGCTGGGAAAACGATTCCGCGCTTTCCACCGAAGCACGCGCCGACGGCTGCCGCGACATCGCCCGCCAGCTGATCGACGCCACGGCGGACGGCCACGGCCCGACGATCGTCCTCGGCGGCGGCCGCATGGAATTCCTGACCACCGCGCAAACCGATCCGAAGCTGCGGGACAAGCACGGTTTGCGCACGGACGGACGCGATCTGATCGACGAATGGAAGCGAGCCCATCCCCGCGGCGCCTACGTGACGAACGCGGCCGAGCTGACCGCAGCCGCCGACGCGCCGCAGGTGCTGGGGCTGTTCGAATATTCCCACATGCTCTACGACCACGACCGCCTCGCTTCCGGCAGCGACGAACCTTCGTTGACGCAGATGACGCGCGCGGCGATCCGGCACCTGTCGCGAAACGACAACGGCTACGTGCTTCTGGTCGAGGGCGCGCGCATCGACATGGCCCATCACGAGGGCAACGCCTACCGCGCGCTGGACGAAACCATCGAACTGTCGAACGCGGTTCGCGCCGCGCTGGAGATGACTTCACCCGAAGACACCCTGATCCTGGTGACGGCCGACCACTCGCACACGCTGAATCTCGTCGGCTATCCACAGCGCGGCAATCCGGTCCTCGGCCTGGTGCGCGCGCCCGGCAAGGACGCGCCTTCGCACGACCAGGCAGGACTGCCCTATACCACCCTCAGCTACGCCAACGGTCCCGGCAACACCGGCGCCAGCGACACCCAGCCCGCCGGACCCAAGCGCTATCCGCACTATCCCAACAGGCAGACGGCAGCGCCCGTCGGACGGCCGGACCTGGGCCACATCGACACGACCGCCCCGGATTTCCTGCAGGAGGCGCTGGTGCCGCTGGGCGGCGAAACCCACGGCGGCGAAGACGTCGGCGTGTGGGCATTGGGTCCGGGCAGCGCTGCGGTGCGCGGTTCGCTGGAACAGAACGCGCTCTACCACATCATCGTCCAGGCCACCCCGCGCCTGCGCGCTGCGCTGTGCGCGCGCGGACTGTGCGACGACAACGGCGTTCCGGTGGAACTGCCGCGGCCGGAGTCGTTCCGACCCCCGGCTCAGTGAAGGCGACGACTCAGAACGGCTTGGCCAGCACCAGCCAGACGATCGCCACCAGCAGCGGCAGCGGCAGTTCGTTGATCCAGCGCAGCGTGGTGGCCGACGGCAGCTGATCCAGCCTTGCCAACTGTCTTCCCGTGGCGATGTAGAACGCCAGCAGCGCCACGACCAGCGCCAGCTTGGCGTGCATCCAGTGGGTACCGGCGCCCACCATCGTCGGGAAGCCGGGCAATGCGCGATGGCCCAGCCACAGCGTCAGCCCCAGCACGAACGCCAGCGCGAACATCGCGTGGCCGAAGCGGTACAGCCGCTGCCCCATCAGCGCCAGCCGCGCCCTTACCGCCGCATCCCCTCCGGCTTCGGCAAGATTGACCAGAATCCGCGGCAGGTAGAACACCGCCGCCATCCAGGCAATCACGAACACGATGTGGAAGGTCTTGACCAGCAGGTATGCCATGCGGCGACTCCGGAAATGTTCCAATGCGTCATCCCCGCGATAGCGGGCATCTTTTCACGGACGAATGTCCGTGCATCCATGGACGTTACCCTAATGAAGATCAAAGTCCATGGACTCCCGCCCCCGCCTTCGCGGGGGCAGGCTCTTCGCGGGAGTGACGAACCAACAGCATGACCAAGACCTACGACCGCGCCTACTTCGACCGCTGGTATCGGCACGGCGGCATCGGCGGCAGCGCCCGGCTGGCACGCAAGGTGCTGCTGGCCGTGGCCACCGCCGAATACCACCTCGAGCGCCCCATCCGCAGCGTACTCGACATCGGCTGCGGCGAAGGCGCGTGGCGCGCGCCGCTGTCGAGGCTGCGCCCCAGGGCGGCGTATCTCGGCTTCGACTCCAGCGCCTACGCGATCGCCCGCTACGGCCGTGCGCGCAATCTGCACTTCGCCCGCTTCGGCGATTTCGCCCAGCTGCGGCCCTGCCCGCCTGCGGATCTGCTGGTCTGCAGCGACCTGCTGCACTACCTGCCGACGCGCGAACTCGACCGCGGCCTGCCGGCGCTGGCCGAACTGTGCGGCGGAGTCGCCTTCATCGAAGTCTTCACCCGCGGCGACGGTGCGGTGGGCGACGAAGCCGAATTCAAACGGCGGCCAGCCAGCTTCTACCGCAAGCGGCTGGAAGCGCTCGGCCTGCGCCCGCTGGGTTCGTTCTGCTGGCTTTCGCCCGCGCGGACGGCCGGGGCAACGGCGCTGGAACTGCCGGGCTGAAGGGGTCGCCAAAGGCTTCACATCATCCCTGTTGTTGCAACGGTCGGATCCGGTCTCCCCGAACCGGATTCCCGGCAAAACGAGAACCGCATCACATTACGCCGTGCCGGGCGCGTTATGCTGCATCGCCGCAAACGGGAGCAAGACCGGTCGATGGTGCTCTATCCACTGCATGAACTCTGGCGCACCGGGCTGGCCCCGCTGGCCTACTGGGCGGACGCCAGCGCCCGCATCTATTCCGCGCAGGACAGTTGGCTGTCCTCCCTGCCCGGGTCGCAGCGCACCGCCGCTGGCTTCGAGCTGATCTACCGGCTGGGCAAGGATTACGAGAAGCCCGAGTTCGGCATCCACCAGATCGACGTCGAAGGTCGCGCGATCCCGGTGGTGGAACGGGTCGAACTGGAGAAACCGTTCTGCCGGCTGCTGCGCTTCAAGCGCTACCACGACCAGGCCGACGGCCTGGCGCGGATGAAGGACGACCCGACCGTGCTGGTGGTCGCACCGCTGTCCGGCCACCACGCCACCCTGCTGCGCGACACCGTGCGCACCCTGCTGGCCGACCACAAGGTCTACATCACCGACTGGACCGACGCGCGCATGGTGCCGACCGCTGCCGGCGCTTTCCACCTCGACGACTACGTGACCTGTGTGCAGGAGTTCATCCGCCACATCGGCGCCACGCGCCTGCACGTCATCAGCGTCTGCCAGCCCACCGTGCCGGTGCTGGCGGCGATTTCGCTGATGGCCGCGCACGGCGAGCCCCTGCCGCGGTCGATGACGATGATGGGCGGGCCGATCGACGCCCGCCGTTCGCCGACCGCCGTCGACAACCTCGCCACCCGGCAGCCGCTGTGGTGGTTCGAGAACAGCGTGATCCACACCGTTCCGGCCAACTATCCCGGCGTCGGCCGGCGCGTCTATCCCGGCTTCCTGCAACACCTGGGATTCGTCGCGATGAACCCGGAACGTCACGGGCTGTCGCACTGGGATTTCTACCAGGATCTGGTGAAAGGCGATCTCAGTTCCGCCGAATCCCACCGTAAGTTCTACGACGAATACAACGCCGTGCTGGACATGCCCGCCGAGTACTACCTCGACACCATCCGCACCGTGTTCCAGGAACACCTGCTGCCGCGCGGGCTGTGGGACGTGGCCGGGGAGCGCGTCGATCCGTCGAAGATCAGGGACTGCGCCCTGCTGACCATCGAGGGCGAACTCGACGACATTTCCGGAGCCGGCCAGACCCGCGCCGCACACGACCTGTGCACCGGCATCCCCGCCGCCCGCCGCCGCCACATCACCGCCGAGGGCGCCGGCCACTACGGCATCTTCAGCGGCCGCCGCTGGCGCACCCGGATCTATCCGCAGGTGCGCGAATTCATTGCCGCGCTCAACCGCAAAAAGAAGCGCTGATACGGGCGGCGCGTCCCATGCACGTTATGCTGGCGGTCGGAGCCCACGGAGACCGCCCATGCGCCGCGCCCTGCCTGCCGCCGTCCTGCTGACCCTGCTGTGCACCAACGCCCCTGCGCAGGACGCCGCCGCTCCACCGAAGACGCGCACGCCGCAAGCCATCCTCGACGCTGCGCCGGCCAGCGCCTGGCGCGACCTCGACCCCGCCAACACCCTGTACATGGAACTGCCGGACGGGCGCGTCATCATCGAGTTGGCGCCCGACTTCGCGCCGCAGCACGTGGCCAACATCAAGACCATGGCCAGGGGCGGGTTCTGGGACGGCCTGACCGTCTACCGCTCGCAGGACAATTTCGTGGTCCAGTTCGGCGATGCCGAAGGCGAGGAGGCCGGCAAGGCCAAGCCGTATCCCTCCGGCACTCGCACCCACCTGCCGGCCGAATTCACCCGCAGCGCGGACGGCATCCGCTTCGATCGCCTGCCCGACAGCGACGGCTGGGCGCCGCAGGTCGGCTTCGCCGACGGCTTTCCGGTCGCCCGCGATCCGGCCACCGGCAGGATGTGGATCACCCACTGCTACGGCGTGGTCGGCGCCGGCCGCAACAACGCGCCGGACAGCAGCATCGGCGCCGAACTCTACGTGGTGATCGGGCAGGCGCCGCGCGCGCTCGACCACCAGCTCACCGTGGTCGGCCGCGTGGTCAAGGGCATGGAACTGCTCAGCACGATCCGCCGCGGCCCGCCGCCGATGGGCTTCTACACCGACACCGCGCAGCGCACGCCGATCCTCTCGGTCAAGCTGGCCAGCGAGGTGCCGGCCGCGCAGCGCACGCCGCTGCAGTTGCTGCGCACCGACAGCCAGGCCTTCATCGACGCCACCGAGGCGCGCCGCAACCGCAAGGACGATTTCTACACCCAGCCTGCCGGTTACATCGACCTGTGCAGCGTGCCGCTGCCGGTGCGGCCGACGCCGAAGGCGCCATAGGGAAACGTGTCACGTCTTTCTCGTGACTCATGGCACCTTGCCATGCCCGCGGGGATCGCACATCGTGCCCTGATCCATCTAGATGCGGATGTCTCCATGACCCGTCGCTGCACCCCATTCGCCCTTGCCGCGCTGCTGACGCTGTCCGCACCCGCCATCGCGAAAACCCAGACAGCCACCGCCACGCCCACCGCGCCCGCCACGGCTCCGGCCGCGGTCAGTTGCCCGACCATCCCACTGGCGGCGGCCAACGCCGCCGCGGTGCGCACATCCAGCGCCCCCGACGCCTGGGGCGGCCCGCGCGCCGCCAACGCCGCCACCTTGTCCGACCGGGTGGTGGCCTACTCGATCGACGCCACGCTCGATCCTGACAAGCACACCGTCACCGGCAAGCAGACGCTGACTTGGCGCAACCGCAGCGGGCAGCCGGTGTGCAGTATTTACCTGCACCTGTACCTGAACGCCTTCGAAGGCCCAGGCAGCACCTTCATGACCGAACAGCGCGCCAGCGCCACCGGCTTCCGCAGCAATGTCGCCACCAAGGACGGCGAATACGGCTACATCCGGCTCGACCGCGTGCAGCAGGGCGGCGCGGCGGCGAAGTGGACCTTCGTGCAGCCCGACAACGGCCCGAAGACCGACCGCAGCGTGGTCCGCATCGACCTGCCGACCCCGGTCGCCCCGGGCGCCAGCACCACCCTCGACATCGACTTCTTCGACCAGCTGCCGCGGGTGGTCGCGCGCACCGGCTACTACGGCAGCTTCCACCTCGTCGGCCAGTGGTTCCCCAAGGTCGGCGTACTGGAGTTGCCGGGCGAGCGCGGCGCCGCCGCCCCGCGCTGGAACGCCCACGAGTTCCACCTGCACAGCGAGTTCTACGCCGACTACGGCAGTTACGACGTGCGCCTGACCGTGCCGAAGGGCTACACCGTCGGCGCCACCGGCCAGGAAACCGGCGCGCCCGTCGAACGCAACGGCAAGGTGACCCATCGCTACGTCCAGCACGACGTCCACGATTTCGCCTGGACCGCCGACAACCGCTACGCCAAGCCACTGCTGCGCACCTGGAACGGGCCCAACGGGCCGGTCGAGGTACGGGTGCTCTACACCCCCGAATACGCCTCCAACGCCGAACCGGTGGCCCAGGCGACCATCGACTCGCTGACGTATTTCTCGCGCACGCTGGGCCCCTACCCCTACAAGACCGCCACCGCCGTCGTCCCGCCTTACGGTGCGCGCGAAGCCGGCGGCATGGAATATCCGACCTTCTTCACCGCCGACAGCACCGACACCGTCACCCCGGGCAGCCTGCAGCGCTTCATGCTCGACTTCGTCACCGTGCACGAATTCGGCCACGGCTACTTCTACGGCATCCTCGGCTCCAACGAATTCGAGGAACCCATGCTTGATGAGGGCATGAACGAGTACTGGGACCAGCGCATGATGACTTCGCGCAACCAGACGCTCGATCTGACCTCCCGCTGGCTGAAGGCGCTCGGAATCGGCACGCGGCTGCGTCCATTCGACATGGAACGTCTTGGCGCCAGCCTCGACGATCCGGCCGATCCACTGGGGATGAACTCCTGGGCGGTCCTGTCCAGCATCAGCTACAGCACGGTGTATTCCCGTACCGCCACCGCCATGCGCCAGCTCGAAATGCTGGTCGGGAAGCCGGCGCTGGAACGGGCGATGAAGCTGTATTACGAACGCTGGAAGTTCCGGCACCCGTCGCTGGCCGACCTGCGCGACGCGCTCGCGGAAGGCACCGGCAAGGCCGACATCGTCAACGCCGCCTTCGACGCCTACGTGTTCAGCTCCGGCCGCACCGACGACCGCATCTCCAGCATGACCAGCAGCGAAATACTTCCGTTGCCCGGCTACCACCAGCAGCAGGGCAGGCAGGTGATGCTCGACAGCAAGGCGGCGCAGAAAGACATTGAAGACCGGCGCGCGGCCTGGAAGAAGGCGCACCCGAATCCGGCCGCCGGCACCGGCCCGTTCCCGTTCCACACCGTGGTCGTGGTTCGCCGCGACGCGGTCAAGCCGCCACAGACCCTGCGCGTGTTCTTCGCCGACGGCAGCCATCGCGATTTCGCCGTCACCAGCCAGGGCAGCTGGCAGCGCTTCGTCATGGACACTCCGGTCAAGGCCACCGGCGCCCAGCTGGATCCGGACAACCTGATTCGCACCGACGCCAACAAGCTCAACGACAGCTACAGCATCGAAGCCAGACCGCAGGCGTCCCGCCGCTGGTTCGGCGATTTCTCGGCGCTGCTGCAAGCCTTCTTCACTCTTCTGGCCACCGTCTGAGGGCGCGCACATGAATGCCTCGATTCGCCCGATCCGCGCCCGCGCGGCCGTTCCGGCAGCCCTCTTCCGCGCCTTGCACTGGAAACTGCTGCTGCTGTGGGTGCTGGCCACCCTTGGCTGCGCCCTGCTGGCCGCCCTGCCGGTCTGGTCCTGGCTCGGCAGCGTGCTGGATCACTCCCTACAATCCGAAGCCATCGCCAACGGGCAGGCGCCCATGCACCTGATCGACGCAATGATGGCATCGACCGCGCCGCTGGCGACGCTGGGCGCGAACGTACGGATCGCTGCCGCGCTGATGCTGCTGCTCTCGCCGCTGCTGGTGGGTGCCACTCTGGTTGCCTCCCGCAGCGCCGTGCGCCTTGGATTCGGCGACCTGCTGCGCGGCGCCATCGGGGAATACTGGCCGCTGCTGCGCCTGTTGCTGTGGTCGATCCTGCCGCTGGGCGCGGCGGTGGCGCTGTATGGTGCGCTCGCCGGCATTGGCGGCAAGGCCAACGAACACGCCATCCTCGCCTCCAGCGTCGAGCATTGGAACGATTTCGCGATGGGCGCTGCGGGTCTCCTGCTGGTGCTGGCCCACGCCAGCGTCGAGGCCGGGCGCGGCTGGATGGCCGCGGACCCGAACCTGCGGTCGGCGATCCGGGCGTGGTGGCGCGGCGCCGCGCTGCTCGTCCGTCGTCCGATCGCGGTGCTGTCTGCCTATGCCTTCCCGTGGCTGCTGGCGGCGCTGCTCGCGCTGGCCCTGCTCTGGCTGCGCCAGCATTCGGGCGCCGGCCTGACGCTGGGCCTGCTGTTCTCCTGCCTGATCAGCGGTGCCCTGGCTTGGGGCAAGGTGGCGCGCCTGTTCGCCCTGCGCACTCTGGCCTCGGATCGGCGACAGGGACGCGGCTGAACCCCATCGCCGCGCTTCGCTGGTAAGATATCCCCCGACGCAAACCGGGGGGCGCGGTCGTGGCTTTCTTCGATCTCTTCAAGCGCAAGCAAACCACACCCGGCAGCGACGGCGGCTCGCCGAGCGATGCCGGCCGGCTCATCGACCGCCGCGAACACGACCGCCGCAACGCCCAGCCTGGCACCCGGATTCTGGTCATCGACGACTCGCACACGATCGTGGCGCTGCTCAAGCGCATGCTGCAGCAAAACCATTACGAGGTCCTGACCGCCTACGACGGCGAAACCGGGATCGAGATCGCGCGCAAGGAACAGCCCAACCTGGTCTTCCTCGACATCGTCCTGCCCGGGATCGACGGCTTCAACGTCCTGCGGACCCTGCGGCGCGATCCCGCCACCAAGAACGTGCCGATCATCATGATCAGCGGCAACGCCGCGGCAACCGAGCAGTTCTACGTGCAACGGATCGGTGCCGACGACTTCATGAAGAAGCCGTTCGCGCGCGCCGAGGTGTTCAGCCGGATCGAGCGCGTGCTCGACGAAAACGGCGTACCGCGCCATGCGGCGCGTCCGCGCACCCGCGCCGAAGCCGCAACGCCCAAGGCCGTCGGCGGCGTCTGACCGGCTCCCTGCCCCCGCCGCCCATCGGCAGGGGCCCAAGGCAACGCCGATTCCGTCAGCGCCGCCTCATTCGGCCGACACCTCGACCCGAACACGGATCCGGTCGCCCGGGTTGTAGTCCATGCGCCGGGTGTATTGGCGGCCGTTGTATTCGTAGGTGACATCATAGCCGCCGCTTCCGGTGGTTCCATAGCCGGGATCGCCCGTGCCGTAGCCCCGCACCGGCTCCGGATCACACACCCGCACCGTGCCGGCGCGCGCCGCGTTCTCGCGCTGGCGCTGCTCGTAAATCTCGCGTCCGGCCATGCTGCCGGCCACCGAACCGATCGCGGCCGCGGCATAGCTGCCGCTGCCCTTGCCGATCTGGCTGCCCAGCACGGCACCGACAATGCCACCGAGCATGGCCGAGGCGTTGCTGCCGGCGCGAGATCCGTAGCGCCGCTCGCCGTAGCGATCGTAGTAGGGATCCCCGCCATAGCCCCTGCGGTCGTCGTAATACGGGTCCCGACCGCCGCCGTAACGATCGTCGTAATACGGATCGCGTCCATAGCGATCGACCGAAGTCCGTGAGTAGCAGCGCCGCGGCGTGCCGTTGACAGCGGAATAATCGTCGCCGTCGAGCACCGGATCGACCCGGATCACCCGCGCATAGTCGTAATACCCCGTGGCATCGCTGTCGGTCTGGCCGGGGTCGTTCGCGGGCGCCGTGTCGTACTGCCCACCGTAATTCGGGTCGCCGTAGTCCGGATCGCCGTAATCCTGAGCCAGCAATGCAGGGCTGGCGGCAAACAGGCCGACGGCCAGAAGCGAGACAAGCAGGCGTTTCATGTGTCCATCCCCTTCGCCGGAGGATTATCGGCCGGCGTGCGTTGAAGATGCGGTCTTGCGGTTGACGCGAAGCTGAACGCGGCGGGCTTCGTGATTGTCGTTTAGCGCGGCGACAGCTTGCGACAACCATCGCCGAATTGGTGTTGCAGCGCACGATCACCGACACGCGGGCTGCGCTAAGGTGGCGACACGCCGTGACGTTCGCGCGCCGCGTCGCGACCGCCGCCCTTGGCGCGGGCCGCCACGACGACCACCCATCTTCAGGAAGGGAGACGCACGGCATGTCCTACAGCACATCGCAAATCCGCAACGTGGCCCTGGCGGGCCACCCTGGCGCCGGCAAAACCACCCTGTTCGAAGCCCTGCTGCATGCCGGCGGCGCACTCCAGACGGCAGGCACGGTCGAACGCGGCAACACGGCGTCGGATTTCGACCCGATCGAAAAGGAGCGCGGCCATTCCATCGACGCGGCCATCGCCAGCATCGACCGCCCGGGGCTGCATCTGAACCTGATCGACACGCCCGGATATCAGGACTTCCGCGGCCCGGCGCTGGGGGTGATGGACGCGGTGGAGACCATCGCGATCGTGATCGACCCGGAAGCCGGCATCGGCCACGGCACACGGCGGATGATGCACTACGCGATCGGGCGCGGGCTGTCGCGCGTCATCGTGATCAACAAGATCGATACCGGCCACGCCGACGGGCGGGTGCTCAACGCGCTGCGCGAGGAATTCGGGCCGGAGGTGCTGCCGATCAACCTGCCCGCCGACGGCGGCGCGCGGGTGATCGATTGCTTCGGTGGTCGCGATGGCGACAGCGACCTCGGCCCGGTGTCCGAATGGCACCAGAAGATCCTCGATCAGGTGGTCGAGATGAACGAGGAGGTGATGGACCGATTCCTCGAACACGGCGAGGACGCGCTCACCCCGCAGGAACTGCACGATGCCTTCGAGCAGTGCCTGCGCGAAGGCCACCTGATCCCGGTGCTGTTCCTGTCGGCGCGCACCGGCGTAGGCACGCGCAAGTTCCTCGACGTCGCCGAGCGCCTGCTCCCGAATCCAGGCGAGGCCAACCCGGCGCCGTTCCGCAAGGGCCGCGGAAGCGACGCGCAGGCGGTCGCGGCAACGCCCGACCCGAACGCGCACGTCATCGCCGACGTGTTCAAGATCATCAACGACCCCTTCGTCGGCAAGCTCGGCGTCTTCCGCGTCCACCAGGGCACGGTGCGGCGCGACACCCAGCTGTTCGTGGACGACGGCCGGAAGGCGTTCAAGGTCGCGCACCTGTTCCGCTTGCAGGGCAAGGAGCACGTCGAGATCCAGCAGGCCATTCCCGGCGACATCGCCGCCGTGGCCAAGATCGACGAACTGCACTACGAAGCCGTCCTGCACGACTCGCACGACGAGGACCTGATTTCGCTGGCGCCGATGGAATTCCCGCGCGCGATGTTCGGCATGGCGGTCGAGCCCGCCACCAAGGGCCAGGAGCAGAAGCTGGCGACCGCGCTGGCCAAGCTAGCCGAAGAGGATCCGGCGTTCGTGGTCGAGCACAGCGGCGAGACCAACGAGACCGTGATCCGCGGGCTGTCCGACCTGCACCTGCGGGTCATGCTGCAGCGCCTGAAGGACCGTTTCCAGGTCGAGGTGACGACCCGGCCGCCGCGGATCGCCTATCGCGAGACCATCGGCGTGAATGCCGAGGGCCACCACCGCCACAAGAAGCAGACCGGCGGCGCCGGCCAATTCGGCGAGGTGTTCCTGCGGGTCGAGCCTCTGCCGCGCGGCGCCGGTTTCGAATTCGTCGATGAGGTCAAGGGCGGCACGATTCCCGGGCAGTTCCTGCCTGCGGTCGAAAAAGGCGTGCGCCAGGTGCTGGCCAGCGGCGCCGTCGCCGGCTATCCGATGCAGGACTTGCGCGTGACGGTTTACGACGGCAAGCACCATCCGGTGGACAGCAAGGAAGTGGCCTTCATCGCCGCCGGCAAACGCGCTTTCCTCGACGCCGTGGGCAAGGCCAGGCCACAGGTGCTCGAACCGATCGTCGATCTGGAAGTGTCTGCGCCCGAGGCAGCCATGGGCGACATCAGCGGAGGGCTGGCGACCAAGCGCGCGCGCATCAACAGCACCGATTCGCTCCCGGGCGGCGAGATCGTGATCCGCGCACTGGTGCCCTTGTCCGAACTGGAGAACTACGGCGCCGAGCTGAAGTCCGCCACCGCCGGGCGCGGTCGCTACACGCTCGACTTCAACCGCTACGAGCCGGTGCCGGCGCAGGTGCAGAAGAAACTGATGGACGCCTTCAAGCCGCAGGAGGAGGACGCTTGATCGACCGGCAGATGGCGGTGTTGGCTCTGACCGCGGCGTTGGCCTGCGGGCCAGGGACCGCCCTTGCCGCGCCCGCCGAGGCACCGCCCCGGCCCGCAGTGTGCCCGCCCGTGGCCGACGCGGCATCGGACTGGGAGTTGCCCGGATCGTTCGGCGCCACCACCACCCGGGAGGAGTTGGAACGAACATACGGTCCCGACAGCGTCCATGACCTGGAAATCGCGGCTTCCAACGGCGCCTTCTACCACATGCTGACGCTGTTCCCGGACGATCCAACTCGCAGGCTGCAATTCGCGGTCGGCCCCGACTGGCGCGTGGCCAGCATCAGCCTCGAGAACGCGGAAACCCGCTGGCACGTCGGCGGTCTCCGCCCGGGAATCTCGCTGGCGGAACTGGTCGCCTGCAACGGCGCGCCGCTGACCTTCGCCGGTTTCGGCACCCTTGGCAGCAGCTATTTGGAGAATTGGAACGGCGGCCGCTTCGCCGCCGCTCCGGGAGCGCCCTACCGGCTGCTCGTGCGCCTGGCTCCACGCCCCGGCGCCGGGGACGCCGTTCCCACAAATGATGCCCCGCTTCGCAGCGACGACCCGGCACACCCCGGGCTGGGCGATGCCGTGGTGGTCGAGGCCCTGATCCTGCGCTTCCCCTGACAAAGCGCCAGCCATGCGATGATCGCGGCGGGCCAAGGCGAGGGCAGGGCGATGCAGGCAAGACACTGGCTGGCGATGGCGGCATGCGCGCTGCTGTGCGCCTGCTCACGCGTTCCGCAGGAGGCCGCACCCGGCACGGCAGCCTCGCCTGCGCCGGTGCCTGACACCGCAACCGCGACCCTGCAGGCCAAGCCGATCGAGGCCAGCGCCGAAACCGGCGCACAGGCCGAGGACTGGAGCCTTCCGGGCGCGATCACGGCCACAACCACCTACAAGGAGTTCGAGGCGCGCTTCGGCAGCGGCAACGTCCGGAAGGAGCACCTGACCGGGGCTGAGGGTATCGAATACGATGCCTGGATCCTGTTCCCGGACGACCCCGCCAAGCGGCTGGAGCTGATCCTCGACGATGGCACCGGCCCGCGTACGGTCAGCCAGATTCGCCTGGACAATCCGGAAACGGTCTGGCACGACGCGGACGGCCTGCGCCCCGGGATGCCGCTGTCCGAGGTCGTGCGGCGCAACGGCGGCCCGGTCGAATTCTCGGGGCTCGACTGGGACTACGGCGGCACGGTCACCGACTGGCTCGGCGGCAAGCTGGCGCCCGCTGCCGACGCCGCCACGCTGTCCACCCCCATCCTGACGCGCCGCGACGGCCTCCCTGACGCCGTCGACACTCCATCCGGCGATGCACCGTTCCGCAGCGACGACAAGCGCTGGCCGGATATTGGCCACGATCTGGTCATCGGTGAGCTGCTACTCGCCTGGCCCAGCGACGAGGACGAGTAACGCACCGCACCTGCGGCCCAAACCCTACCGATCCAGTTTCACCCTGCGAAGATAATCCGACGAAGACCGCCATCGTCAAAGGCCCCGCTGCCGGGCGTGCACACGCTCCCCTTCCTGTCGCGCTCGATGGCCTCAGCGCGCTGCCGCCGGAATCGGCGGGGCTCCCATCCCCGGCGGCGCCGGAACCTCGCTCCTGCGTAGCCACATGCGACCGGCCGCTAGATCCAAGGTGACCACCCAGTCCTTGAGGAAGGGCATCCCGAGATTGCCGTCGATGTTCAACGCCGGGGTGAACGCCACCCCTTCGGCGACGATGCCGTAGCCCAATGGAATTCTTGCCGGCTGTGGTGTTTCGTTTGTTGGATCAAGCCCGAACAGTCCGGCGTATTCCTTCGACACCAGCAAGGTTCCGCCATTGCCACTATCGATTTCGAACCGCACGATGCCCTTGGGCGTCGACACCTCCAGGTTGACCGCGAGCGCCAGCCCCTGCGCTTCTCTCGACAACCGGATCGGCAACTCCTGAGCCCCGGCGATGCGCTTCGCCGCGCTGGCCGCGGACTCCACGTAGAGATGTCCTCCAGCGAAATCCAGAGTGATGGTTCGGCCGGCGAACACGTCCAGCGCCAGCAAGCCATCGATCGGAGGAGCATCCGTCGCCATCAGGGATGCCACCTGCATCACACCGACGGCCGGTGCGTCTAGCGCAAACCCATCGACGCTGAATGTCACGTCGTCACAACGCGCCATGTCCATCTTCGTTCCGGTCATGTTGTAGCCGCCAAGGCGCCCCCAAGGCGTGCAGCCCAAGTGCGCTGCAAACTCCGGCGAGACCACGGTATGCCCGCCACCCGTATCGAAGACAAACAAGCCACGTCGGCCGCTGGCTTCCACGTGCACGGCTACGCTCTTCCGGTACGGCACGAGCCGCAGGGTTGCAATGGGGGCATCCGCGGGTTTGTCTGCCTCTCTGGGCCGCGGGTTTGAGGACAAACCTGGCATCGACAGAAATGCGGATACGAGCAGGACGGAAAGCCGCATACCCATTGTTGCATTACTCAGTGGAATTTGCCTCAGGTTTGCACGATTGCGTCCACAAGACCGCATGTCATTCGTCATGCAACCCTGGTCGGCCCGGCGCAGCGCCTGAATCGCGCTCAGCGCTTGGGCTTGAGCATCGTTCCGGTGCAGTTTTTCGCACCGCATCGACAGGCCCAGAGTTTCTTCAACCGCGCCGTGTGCCGCACCGAAAGCGTGATGCCGTAATCGTAGGTCAATTCCTCATCGGGGCGGATCGCGCGGATGGCCTCGATGAACACCCGCGAGCGCTTCGGGTCGTCCTCGTTCTCGACCAGCACCGCCTCGCAGTTCGGCGCGCAGCTGTGGTTGATCCAGCGCGCGGCGTTGCCCTCATAGTTGGCGTCGATCACCCAGTCCTCGTTCAGCGTGAACAGAAAGGTGTGCCCGCTTTCGATGTCGCCGCTGTCGCCTCCGTCGACGTCCTCATGGCTGCGGCGGCGGCCCTTGTATTCGATCACCCGCTCGCCCTTGGCGATCGGGGCGGCGGCGAACACGCCGTTGCCGTGGATGGCGGACTTGCGGGTGACGATCTTTTTCGGCATCGAGGCGGCAACCAGGAAACGGCCGTCATTCTGCCGCAAGCGCGGGCTTGCGTCACCGCACGCCCGGCGCGTCGTCGATCGGCTCGACCTCGCCCTGGCGCTACTGCACGTGGCGGAAGAACCACGCGGCGCCTCCGGTCCACCAGAACGCCACGCCGATGCCGAACAGCGTCCAGAACACGCTCTTGGCGAAGCGTCCGATGCGCCACAGGAAGAACAGGCCCACGGCGAGCAGCACCCAACGCATCCAGGTCGAATTCTCCTTGCCGGGCGCGACGCTGGCGGCGCGATCGACCAACTCGCCGACCCTGGCCTCGAGGCGGGAGGTAAACGGAGCCTGGGTTTGGGTCTGGGTGTTCATGACGTTCTCCTGTGTCCGCAATGGACGGTTCGCATTCTCCGCAGCGCGAACGCATCGCCCACGGGCAAGCGTCAGTATTCGCGGGTGACAGATGTCAACCGTTCGTTTGTCGATCCGTTTTCCCGGGCAACACCTCACGGAACATCGCCATGCGACTGCCGTTCGTTCTTGCAACCACTCTGCTGTCCACTGCACTGCTGGCCGTCGCCACGCCGGGCCAGGCCCAGCAACATTTCCGCCTGGGCCAGCGCTGGCAGCAGCAGCGCGCCCAGCCGAGATTCCAGCGCCACGGCGAAGGCGATGCCACCGCGCTGCCGCCCGGCACCCGCATCGAACGCGACGTCGCCTATGGCAACGATCCCAAACAGCGCTACGACGTCTACCTGCCCGCACGGATGGCGCCGAACGCCCCGATCCTGTTCATGGTTCACGGCGGCGGCTGGCGGCGCGGCGACAAGGCCAGCCCGGGCGTGGTTGGCAACAAGGCCGCGTACTGGCTGAAGCAGGGCTTCGTGTTCGTATCCGTGAACAACCGGTTGGTTCCGGACGCCGATCCGCTGAACCAGGCCCGCGACGTGGCCGCGGCGCTGGCCTCGATGCAGCAGCGTGCGCGCCAGTGGGGCGCCTCGCCGGAGAAGGTCGTGTTGATGGGCCATTCGGCCGGCGCCCATCTCGTGGCCCTGCTCGGCAGCCGGCCTGAATTGCTCAGGCAGGCCGGTGCACGGCTTCCGCGCGGCGTGGTTTCGCTCGACAGCGGCGCGCTCGACGTGCCGGATCTGATGACCCAATCGCGGGTTCCCCCACTCTATCGCGATGCCTTCGGCAGCGATCCGTCCTACTGGCGTTCGGTCTCGCCACAGCAACAGCTTGGCCGCGACGGTCTGCCCATGCTGCTGGTCTGCTCCAGCACCCGCCACTTCCCGACCTCGCCCTGCGACGAGGCGCGCAAGCTGCAGCAGCGCGGCCGTTCGTTCGGCGTCGCCATGCAGGTGCTTCCGGAGGCGGAAAAGCACGGCGAGATCAATTCCCAACTGGGTCTTCCCTCGGAGTACACGCGCGCCGTTTCGGCCTGGATCGACCGCAGCTTGATGCAAGTCAGGCGTTGAACGTGGCGGCGACAGCGGCAAAATCGTACAATTTCAGTACCGATTTACCGCTGTCTCCCCCATGCTCCGCGTCACCCGACTGACCGACTACGCCACCGTCGTCCTGACCGTGCTCGCCGCACGGCCGGGCGCGGTATTGAGCGCGCCGGACCTGGCCGAGTGTTCCGGACTGGAACAGCCCACCGTGGCCAAGCTGCTCAAGCCGCTGGCCGCGGCCGGACTTGTGCAGGGCTTTCGCGGCGCCAGCGGCGGCTACCGTCTCGCCAGGCCCGCCGATGCGATCACCCTGATCGAGATCGTCGAGGCGATGGAAGGCCCGTTGAGCATGACCGAATGCAGCGCCGCCGCCGGCCGCTGCGGGATCGAACACATCTGCGGCGTGCGCAGCAACTGGCGCCGCATCAACGACGTCGTGATCGAAGCGTTGCGCGGCGTTTCGCTGGCCCAGATGCTGGCCCCCACGCCGCTTCCGGCCAGCGCCGCGCGCGCGGCATCCGCCAGGACCTGATCGAATGAGCGAACAGCAGAACGCCCAGATCCACGCCCAGCTCGGGCGCAAGTACGAGGCCGGCTTCATCACCGACATCGAAACCGAATCGCTGCCGCCGGGCCTGAGCGAGGACATCATCCGCGCGCTGTCGGCCAAGAAGCACGAGCCGGAGTGGATGCTGGAATGGCGGCTCGCGGCCTACCGGCATTTCCTGACCATGGCGCCGCCGAACTGGGCCAAGCTCAACATGGATCCGATCGACCTGCAGTCGATCTCCTACTACAGCGCGCCCAAGGGCCCGAAGTACAAGTCGCTGGACGAGGTGCCCAAGGAAATCCTCGACACCTACGACAAGCTCGGCGTGCCGCTGCACGAGCGCGCCAAGCTCGCCGGCGTCGCGGTCGACGCGGTGTTCGATTCGGTCTCGGTGGCCACCACCTTTCGCAAGGAGCTGGCGGCGGTCGGGGTGATCTTCACCTCGATGAGCGATGCGATCCTCAACCACGGCGAGCTGGTGCGCCAGTATCTCGGCACGGTGGTGCCGCAGGGCGACAACTACTTCGCCGCGCTGAATTCGGCGGTGTTCTCCGACGGCAGCTTCGTCTTCATCCCCAAGGGCGTGCGCTGCCCGATGGAGCTGTCGACCTATTTCCGCATGAACGCCGGCAACACCGGTCAGTTCGAGCGCACCCTGATCATCGCCGAGGACAAGGCCTACGTGTCCTACCTCGAAGGCTGCACCGCGCCGATGCGCGACGAGAACCAGCTGCACGCGGCGGTGGTCGAGCTGGTCGCGCTGGACGACGCCGAGATCAAGTACAGCACGGTGCAGAACTGGTATCCGGGCGACGAGAACGGGGTCGGCGGCATCTACAACCTGGTCACCAAGCGCGCCGAATGCCGCGGCGCGCGCAGCAAGGTGACGTGGACCCAGGTCGAAACCGGCAGCGCGATCACCTGGAAGTACCCGAGCTGCGTGTTGACCGGCGACGATTCCGTGGGCGAATTCCACAGCGTGGCGCTGACCCACCACTTCCAGCAGGCCGACACCGGCACCAAGATGGTCCACATCGGCAAGCGCACCAAGAGCAAGATCGTCAGCAAGGGCATCAGCGCCGGGCGCGGGCAGAACAGCTACCGCGGGCTGGTCAAGGTCGGCGCCAATGCCGAAGGCGCGCGCAACCACACCCAGTGCGATTCGCTGCTGATCGGCAAGACCTGCGGCGCGCACACCTTCCCGTACATCGAGGTCAGGAACCCGACCGCCACCGTCGAGCACGAGGCCACCACCTCGAAGATTTCCGACGACCAGCTGTTCTACTGCCGCTCGCGCGGGATCGACGCTGAAAACGCGGTGTCGATGATCGTCGACGGCTTCTGCAAGTCGGTGTTCCGCGAGTTGCCGATGGAATTCGCGGTCGAAGCCAAGCGCCTGCTCGACGTCACCCTGGAAGGGTCGGTCGGATAAGCGACCGGACGCCGCTCCGAAACCCACATTTCAAGAACGATCACGTCATGCTGAAAATCGAAAACCTGCACGCCTCCGTCGCCGGAAAGGAAATCCTCAAGGGTCTGTCCCTGGAGGTCAAGGCGGGCGAAATCCACGCGATCATGGGCCCCAACGGCGCCGGCAAGTCCACGCTCGGCAACATCCTGGCCGGCCGCGACGGCTACGAGGTCACCGCCGGCACGGTCGAGTTCGACGGCAAGCCGCTGCTGGACATGGAACCGGAGCAGCGCGCCGCCGCCGGCGTGTTCCTCGCCTTCCAGTACCCGGTCGAGATCCCGGGCGTGAACAACACCTATTTCCTGCGCTCGGCCTTCAACGCCCAGCGCAAGACCCGCGGCGAGCCCGAGCTGGATTCGATGCAGTTCCTGAAGAAGGTGCGCGAGAAGCTTGCGGTGCTGCACCTGAAGGACGAACTGCTGCACCGCGGCGTGAACGAAGGATTTTCCGGCGGCGAGAAGAAGCGCAACGAGATCTTCCAGCTCGCGCTGCTCGAACCGAAGCTGGCGATCCTCGACGAGACCGACTCCGGGCTCGACATAGACGCCCTCAAGTCGGTCGCCGACGGCGTCAACGCGCTGCGCTCGCCCGACCGCGCCTTCCTGGTGATCACCCACTACCAGCGCCTGCTCGACTACATCAAGCCGGACGTGGTGCACGTACTGGCCGACGGGAAGATCGTCGAGACCGGCGGCCCCGAGCTGGCGCTGGAGCTGGAGGCGCACGGCTACAGCTGGATCCGGCAACGCATGGCACCGGGCGCCGCCGCCCACGCCGGACGTGGAGCCGCCTGATGAGCGCCCTGCTCGATTCCCTCGCGGCGGAATTCCACGGCGACGCCACGCGCCGCGCCGAGCTCGACCAGCTGCTCAAGGATGGCCTGCCGCCGCCGCGCGCCGAGGCCTGGAAATACACCTCGCTGCGCCAGCTCGAGCGCCGCAGCTTCGGCCCTGCGCGTGCGGTTGCCGTCGATCCGGCGCTGCTCGCCGCGATTCCCTCTCCGCGGATCGTGTTCGTCAACGGCCATTTCGACGCGGCGCTGAGCGATTTCGCCGATCTTCCCGCAGGTTGCGAGCTGCGCCCGCTTTCGCAGCTACTGCAGGGCGATGATCCGCGCGCGCTGGCTTTCCTCGAGCGCCGCTACCTGCGCGTCGATGAACCGTTCGCCCGGCTCAACGCGGCGCTGGCGCGCGAAGGCGCGGTGATCCGGCTCGACGCCGGCATCCGCGTCGAGGCGCCCTTGCACATCGTGCACGTCGGCGCACCGGACGCGGGCGACGTGGCCTGGCACCTGCGGCACTTCATCGAGCTGCGCGAAGGCGCCGCGCTGACCCTCGTCGAGCACGAACAGGCCGCAGGCGACCACGCGCACTTGGGCAACGAGCTGCTGCACGCGCACGTCGCGCAGGACGCCAGGCTCGTCCACGCGCGCATCCAGACCGCCGCCGCCCGCGCCACCCTGTTCGTGCGCACAGACGCGGTGCTGGCAAACGCCGCGACCTACGAGCGCACCGATCTGGAGCTTGGCGCCCAGCTTTCGCGCCACGAACTCAATGTCAAGCTGGAAGGCGATGCATCGAACCTGCGCGCCGACGGCGTGCTGCTGGCCGACGGTCGCCGCCACGTCGATATCCGGCTCGGGATCGACCATGCGGCATTGAACACGACCAGCCAATTCGTCTGGCGCGGCTTGGCCGATCAGCGCGGCCGCGCGGTGTTCCACGGCGGCATCCTGATTCGCGAAGGCGCCGACGGCACCGACGCCGACCTGTCGAACAAGAACATCCTGCTGTCGGCCAACGCCGAAATCGACACCCAGCCGACGCTGGAAATCCACGCCGACGACGTCAAGGCCGTCCACGGCGCGGCGGTCGGCCAGCTCGACCCGACCGCGCTGTTTTATTTGCGCTCGCGCGGCCTGCCCGAAGCCGAAGCGCGCACCCTGCTGACCGGCGCGTTCTGCCGCGAGGTGGTGACGCGGATCGAAGACGCCGCGGTGCGCGATCCGTGCGAGGCGGCGTTGAACGCCGCGCTGGCGAAGCTGGGCGCATGAAGACGGACGACGGCAAAGGCAAGCCTGCGGTGGACTGGACGCGCGTGCGCGCCGATTTCCCGATCCTGAAGCGGCAGGTCCACGGCAAGCCGCTGGTCTATTTCGACTCGGCCAACACCGGGCAGAAGCCCGAGGCCGTGATCGCCGCGACGGAGGACTTCTACCGCCGCCACAACGCCAACGTCAGCCGCGCCGTCCACGCCCTCGGCAACGAGGCGACCGAAGCCTACGAGGGCGCGCGCGGCAAGCTCGCGCGCCATTTCAACGTGCGCGCGGACGAGCTGGTGCTGTGCAGCGGCACCACCTTCGCGATGAACCTGGTGGCCTACTCTTTCGCGCTGCCGCGGCTGAAGCCGGGCGACGCCATCCTCGTCACCCGCATGGAGCACCACGCCAACATCGTGCCGTGGCAGCTCGTGGCCCAGCGCACCGGCGCCACGCTCAAGGTCGCCGAGCTGCATCCCGACGGCAGCCTCGACCTTGACGGGCTGCACAAAGCGATGACGCCCGAGGTCAAGTTGCTCGGCGTGGCCCATGTCAGCAACGTGCTCGGCACCGTCAATCCGGTCGCCGCGATCTGCCGCGAGGCCGCGCGCCGCGGGATCGTCACCGTGGTCGACGGCTCGCAGGCCGCGCCGCACATGGCGGTGGACATCGCGGCCATCGGCTGCGATTTCTACGCCGCCACCGGCCACAAGTTGGGCGGGCCGACCGGCACCGGCATCCTGTGGGGCCGGCGCGCGCTGCTGGACGCGATGCCGCCGTTCCTCGGCGGCGGCGAGATGATCAAGGAAGTGCGCTTCGACGGCACCGTGTTCAACGACGTGCCGCACAAGTTCGAGGCCGGCACGCCCAACATCGCCGGCTTCGTCGGTCTCGGCGCAGCGGTCGATTACCTCGATGCACTCGGCATGGAGAATATCGCCGCGCGCGAACAGGAGCTGCTGGCGCACGCGACCGAGGAGCTGACGAAGATCGACGGCCTGCGCCTCTTCGGCACCGCGCCGGAGAAGGCGGCGGTGATCAGCTTCGCGATCGAAGGCACCCACTCGCACGACCTGGCCACCCTGCTCGATCTGGAGGGCGTCGCGGTGCGCTCCGGCCAGCACTGCGCGCACCCGCTCCTGCAGTGGCTGGGCGTGGGCACCACCTGCCGCGCCTCGCTGGCCTACTACAACACCCACGCCGAGATCGACGCCTTCGTCGCCGCGCTGCGCAAGGTGCGCACGCTGCTGGCCTGACGAGAATCAATGCCAGCAGAAACTTGATCCGCCTTTTCCGCGCTCATCCGCGTCAAGAACGCCCTTGGCGAATGCGAATGCCGGTCAGGAACCCGACCGGCACGCCGCCAGCAGATCGCGATCGTGGCGATAGACGCTGGTCTGCACGTCAAACGCGCCGAGCACGGTCGAGAACAGGTTGTCGTGGCTGGCTGGCCGGCGCGCCGCGTTCCTCAGGCAGGCGATGTCCAGCCCGTCATCGGCGGCGAGCTGCGGCGACAGCCACAGCACCATCGGCACCCTGGTCTGCTGCTCGGGCGCGATCGAATACGGCGCGCCGTGCAGGAACAGGCCGTACTCGCCCAGCGACTCGCCATGATCGGAGACATACATCATCGCCGCATCGTGGCTCCCCTGCGCCTTGAGCAAATCGATCAGGCGGCCAAGCACGGAGTCGGTGTAGAGGATCGCGTTGTCGTAGGCGTTGACCACTTCGGATCGGGTGCAGCGGCTCAGCTCGGCGGTGCGGCACACCGGCGTCCAGCGCTCGAACGCGGGCGGATAGCGGTCGAAATAGGTCGGCCCATGATTGCCGAGCATGTGCAGGACGACCAGCGCATCGCCTGGCATCGCCTTGAGTTTGTCGGCAAGACCCGACAGCAGGATTTCGTCGAAACAGCGGTCGCCACTGCACAGACGCGGCGCATCCTTCGCGCCCATCGCCTGCGACGGCACCCGCGCGCACACGCCCTTGCAGCCGGACTGGTTGTCGCGCCAGAGCACGGCAACGCCGGCGCGGGCGGCCACGTCGAGCAGCGATTCGGATCCACGAATCGCGTCGCGGTCGTAGTGCTCGCGCCCCTGCGCCGAGAACATGCAGGGCAACGAGACTTCGGTGCTGGTTCCGCAGGCGCTGACCTGCGGGAAATTGACGACATTGCGCGCGGCCAGTTCCGGCGTGGTCTGGCGCGCGTAGCCATTCAGGCCCCAGTTGCCGGCGCGCACGGTTTCGCCCACCACCAGCACCAGCAGCCGCGGGCGTCGCGCCTGCGCCGAGGCGGGTCGACGGGCATCGGCGCCCACCGCGACCGGCGGCCCGCTGAAACCCGTCTTCGGCGGCTTGGCCACGTTGACCAGCCCGACCAGATAATTGCCCGGCGTGATCTGGTAGCGCAGCGCCTTGTTGGTGCGCATCAGCGCGAACACGCCCTGCGAGGAGGCCAGCACCGCCACCGCCGCGAGCAGCAGCATCGCCACGGTGAAGCCGCCATGCACCAGCAGCCCGCGCTTCCACGTCCGCGGCCGCGTGCGCGCCAGCAGCACCAGCGCCGCCGGCAGCAGCCCCCACAGCAGCACGTGCAGCAGCATCCGCGGCGAAATCAGCTCGCGGCTTTCTGCCACGTCGGTATGCAGCACGTTGCGCAGCATCTCCGCGTCCAGCACCACCGCGTAGCGGCTCATGTACCAGTGCGCCAGCGCCGAAGCCACCAGCACCGCTGCGAGAATCCAGCGCGCCAGACGGCCCCAGCACAGCAGGCCGAGCAGGAAGGCGTTGAGCGCGAACACCGCCACGCCCAGCGACGCCATCACCCGCAGCGAATCGGTTCCGGCGCGCACCGCACTCCAGAACGGACCGTTCAGCGCCAGCAGGCAATACAGGCTGACCAGGGCGATCATCGCTTCGGCGGACAGCCACGGACGCCCGCCTGGACCTGCCTTCATTTCAGAACGAGGGGCGGACATGCGCGGGCTCGAGGATCCCTTCTGGCAACGGCGCCGGAATTTAGCACCAAACCCCCGGCATCGCCCGTGAAGTCCGGCACGGCGGGACAACCGCGCGCGGACGGAGCCCGCACGTAGGCCGCAAAATCAGCGCGCGCCGCGCCGCTCGCCCTGCCGACCGGCACCGCGCTGGCCGTCGCGGGACTGCTTCGGGCCGGTGTGGGCGTGGGCATTTGCCTGCGGACGTTGCGGTTTGCCGTGCGGGCGGCGGTTGCGCGAGGTCAGCGCGCCGCCGCGCGGCCTGGGCCCCGCGGACGCGCCGGCATTGCCGCGCAGCGTGCGCGACGGCTCGTAGCCGGCCACCGTTTCCAGCGAAAACTCGCGCCCCAACACGCGCTCGATCTGACGCAGCAGGCTGGCCTCGTCCGGCGAGACCAGCGACAACGCCTCGCCGCTGGCGCCGTTGCGGCCGGTGCGGCCGATCCGGTGGATGTAGTCCTCGGGCACCATCGGCAGGTCGTGATTGATGACCAGCGGCAGTTCGGGAATGTCCAGCCCGCGCGCGGCGACGTCGGTGGCGACCAGAATCCGGGTCCTGCCCGACTTGAACTCATTCAGTGCCTTCTGGCGCGCGTTCTGGCTCTTGTTGCCGTGGATCGCCAGCGCCGGCAGGCCGGCCTTTTCCAGCTGCTCGGCCAGCCGGTTGCAGCCGTGCTTGGTCTTGCCGAACACCAGCACCTGCTCGGTGTAGCGCTGCGCCAGCAGCTCGATCAGCAGGTCGCGCTTCTTCGCGCCATCGACTGCGATCGCACGGTGGCTGATGGTTTCAACCACCGAGTTCTGCGCCGCCACCTGCACCTGCCTGGGATCGCGCATGAACTCCAGCGCCAACGCCTTGATCCGCGCCTCGAAGGTGGCCGAGAACAGCAACGTCTGTCGCTGCTGCGGGACGTGCTTCATGATTCGCTTGATCGACGGCAAAAATCCCATGTCGAGCATGCGGTCGGCCTCGTCCAGCACCAGCATCTGCACGTCGCCGAGCTTGCAGCTGCCGCGATCCAGATGGTCGATCAGCCGGCCAGGACAGGCCACCAGCACATCGACCCCGCGCCGGAACGCGTCCAGCTGCGGCTGCATGCCGACCCCGCCGAACAGCGTGGTGACGTTGAGCCGCAGGTATCTGGCATAGCTGCGCAGGTTGTCGCCGACCTGCACCGCCAATTCGCGGGTGGGCGTCAGCACCAGCACGCGCGGACGGTGCAGGCCTTCGGGTTTCGGCAGCGCGGCCAGTTTCTGCAGCAGCGGCAGGCCGAACGCGGCGGTCTTGCCGGTGCCGGTCTGGGCGCCACCGAGCACGTCGTTGCCGGCAAGCACCAGCGGGATCGCCTGGGCCTGGATCGGCGTGGGCGTGGTGTATCCGCAATCGCCCAGCGCGCGCAGCAGTGCCGGCGCGAGGCCAAGTTGTTCGAACGTCATGTTGATTCGCTCCAATGTTGCAGACCGCGCCAGGCGCGGGCAGGTCAGCGCGTTTCCCGAAACACCGAGCGCGAACCGGCAGATGGCACGGCGCCGGACATCCGGGCCGCGTCTGCGCAAGGAAAGGCGTGGGGAGAAGCTGGCCGCGGAAGCGGCGGGCGTGACCGGGAAAACGATCCGCCGTGCGCAGAACGGCGTGCATCATACGCGAAGTGCGCCCAGGCGGCGCAAGCGTAGGCAGGCGCCGTTCAGCTTGGCGTCGCGGTTTCCGACGGCCTTGCCAGGTCGCGGCTACACCTCGAGTTCCAGCCCCGGCCGCGCCAGCATGGCCTCCACGCCGAAACGTTCGTGGATTTCGCCGGCCAGCGCCTCGCGGGCCAATTCCTCGCCATGCACCAGCGCGACCGGCGGCGCCGGATCAAAGTTCCCATACCATTCCAGAAGCGCGGCCTGGTCGGCGTGCGCGGACAGACCGCCCACCGTGTGCCGGAAGGCATTGACCCGCACGTCGTGGCCGTGGATGCGCACCCAGCGCGCGCCTTCGACCAGCCTCCGCCCGATCGTGCCTTCGGCCTGATAGCCGACGAACACGATCCGGGTCTGCCGACGCGGCAGGTTCTGGCGCATGTGGTGGAGGATGCGGCCGCCGTTGGCCATGCCGTTGCCGGCGATGATGATCGCCCCGCTGTGGAGGCGGTTGATCGCCATCGAATCCTCGGCGGATTCGCTGACGCGCAGGTTGGGCAGGCGGAACGGGTTGGGCGTGCCGCGCCAGATCTCGCGCGCTTCGGCGTCGAACAGTTCGTGGTGGCGGTCGTAGACCTGCACCACCTTCGAGGCCATCGGACTGTCGAGATGGATGCGCCAGCGCTCCATGTTCCAATCGTCCCAGTGGCGGGCGAACCAGTACAGGAGTTCCTGCGTGCGCCCGACCGCGAACGCCGGAATCAGCACATTGCCTCGATCCTTCCAGGCGGCATCGAGGATTTCGCCCAGCTCGCGCACGGTGTCGTGGCGCAGGCGATGGTTGCGGTTGCCGTAGGTGGACTCCATCAGCAGCAGGTCGGCCTGCGCGACCGCTTCCGGATCGCGCAGGATGGGCGTGCCTTTCATCCCGAGGTCGCCGGAGAAGACCAGCTTGCGGCCCTCGGCCCACAGTTCGACGATGGCCGAACCGAGGATGTGGCCGGCGTCGCGCAGCGCCAACTCGACGCCGGGAAGGATTTCGCTGCGTTCTCCGTAGGGCAGCGGACGTACCCTCGGGAACACGTCGCGGACGTCCTCGCGGGTGTACAGCGGCATCGCCCTGGGCTGATTCGGACGACGCCTGCGATTGGCGCGTTCGGCTTCGCCTTCCTGCAAGGACGCCGAATCCATCAGCATGATCGGCAGCAGGTCGGCGGTGGCGCGCTGGGCGTGGATCGGGCCGCGAAAGCCGTCCATCAGCAGCCGCGGCACCCGGCCGACGTGGTCGATGTGGGCGTGGCTGAGCACGAGCGCGTCGATCGATGCGGCATCGAACGGAAACGCCGCGAAATTGCGCGCATCGGCATCAGGGCTGCCCTGGATCAGGCCGCAGTCGATCAGGATGCGTCGGCCGGCCGCTTCGACGAGATGCATCGAACCCGTCACTTCACCGACCGCCCCATGGAAATGCACGCGCATGCACCGACCCTGCCCGACGTTTCCGCACAGGGTAGCGCAGACGACTGACAAACCGCCCAAGACTTCCGGCAGATTGGCGTGGCCGCGTGGATCGGTCATGCTCTTGCGGTTCTTCCCCGGAAAACTCCATGCGCCTGCTCCCTCTTGTTCTCGCCCTGACGCTGGGCTGCGTGCCGCCGCTGGCTGCGGCCGCACGGCCACCGGCGCCCGCCGCCAACGCCGTGCCCGGCAGCGAGCGGATCGCCAGCCGCACCCTGGCCAACGGCCTGAAGATCATCGTCTGGCCCGACCACGGCATCCCCAGCGCCAACTACTACACCTTCTACCGCGTGGGCAGCCGCAACGAGCACGTCGGCATCACCGGGCTGGCGCATTTCTTCGAACACATGATGTTCAACGGCACCAGCCGCCGAGCACCCGGCGAGTTCGACCGCACCATGGAAGCCGCCGGCGGCAGCAACAATGCCAGCACCAGCAACGACCTGACCATCTACACGGACTGGTTCCCTTCCAGCGCACTGGAAACCATCTTCGATCTCGAAGGCGACCGCATGGCGCACCTGGCCTTCGACCCCAAGGTGGTCGAGAGCGAACGCGGCGTGGTCTACAGCGAGCGCCGTTCCAGCATCGACAACGACGGCTTCGGCACCCTGATGGAGCAGATGCAGGCCACCGCCTTCATCGCCCATCCCTACCACATCCCAACCATCGGCTGGCCCAGCGACATCGAGCACTGGACGCTCGACGACCTCAAGGCGTTCTTCAAGACCTATTACGCGCCCAACAACGCGGTGCTGGTGATCACCGGCGACGTCGATCCGCAGCAGGTGTTCGCGCTGGCCGACCGCTACCTCGCCGCGATTCCGCGCCAGCCCGCACCGCCCGCGGTCACCACGACCGAACCGGAGCAGCTGGGCGAACGCCGGATCGTGGTCGAGCGCGCGGACGTGCGTGCGCCGATCCTCGCCTACGCCTTCCACACCGGCTTCGGCGCCGCCGGCAAGGACGCGTCGGCGCTGGAGCTGCTGACCACGATTCTCGCCGACGGCGACTCTTCGCGCCTGCACCAGCGCCTGGTCGAACGCGAACAGGCGGCGGTGGACGTGGGCGCGTTCTCCAACCTTGGCTTCGACCCGGGGCTGGTGTGGATCTACGCGATGCTCCCGCCCGGCGCCGACGTGGGCAAGGCGCAGGCATTGCTCGACGACGAATTGGCGCGGATCGCCCGCGACGGCGTCACGGCCGCCGAGCTGGACAAGGCGCGCAACCTGCAACTGTCCGCCTTCTGGCGGCAGATGGCGACGATCAACGGCAAGGCGCGGATGCTGGGCACCTACGAGGTTTTTGATGGCGACTACCGGGAAGCCTTCAACGCGCCGACCCGTTTCGCCTCGGTCACTGCCGCCGACATCCAGGCACTGGCCGCGAAACTCCTGCGCCAGCGCAATCGCACCACCGGCCTGCTGCTGCCGGCCGCCGACGGCAAGGAGGCCTCCCGATGAGCACCGCCAACGTCCACGCCATCGCTTCCGGTCATCGAAACGGACTGTCCATGCGCCTGCTGCGGATCCTGATCACGACTTTCGTTGCAACCGCCCTCCTGGCCGGATTCAGCCCGCGCGCCAGCGCGGCTGGCGTCCGCCTGCCCGACTCCAGGTCCATCACCCTGGACAACGGCGCCACCCTGATCCTGGTCCAGCGCAAGGACGTGCCGCTGGTGTCGGCCACGGCGCTGATCCGCGGCGGTTCGCTGGCCGACCCGCAGGGCAAGGAAGGCAGCGCCGAACTGCTGGCCAGCCTGATGTCGCAGGGCGCCGGCAGCCGCGACGCGCTCGCCTTCGCGCAGGCCGTGGACGGCGCCGGCGGCAGCCTGACGATCGGAAGCGATCCGGATGCCATCATCGCCAGCGCCCAGTTCCTGTCCAAGGACAGCGCGCTGATGCTCTCGCTGCTGGCCGACGCCCTGCTGCGCCCGCGCATGGAGCAGGCGGAATTCGACAAGCTGCGCCAGCGCACGATCGACGGCATCGCCGCAGCCAAGGATTCCGATCCACGCCAGCTGATCGGCACCTACGTGGATGCCTGGCTGTTCCGCGGCCACCCCTACGGACGCCCGTCCGGCGGCGACGAAACCAGCCTCGCTCGCATCGGCCTCGACGATCTGCAAGCCTTCCGCCGCGAGCAGATGGGCGGCGACCGCCTGATCCTTGCCATCGCCGGCGACTTTGATCCCGAGGCGGTGACGGCACAGGTGCGCGCCGAGTTCGGCAACTGGGCCCGGGCGCAGGGCACGCTGCCGCAGATCGCCGCCAAGGCGCCGGAATCCGGCCGTCGCGTCCTGCTGATCGACAAGCCGGGCGCGACCCAGACCTATTTCGCGCTCGCCAACGTCGGCCCCACCCGCGACGATCCGGCCCGTGCCGCGCAGGACATCGTCGCCACCGCCTTCGGCGGTCGCTTCACTTCGATGCTCAACACCGAACTGCGGGTCAAGTCGGGCCTGACCTACGGCGCCCGCGCCAGCATCGACCGCCAGGTCCAGCCCGGCAGCGTGGACATCACCACCTTCACCAAGACCGACTCGACCCGCGAAGCGATCGACCTGGCCATCGCCACCCTCGACCGCCTGCACCGCGACGGGCTGGATGCCGCCACCGTGCAATCGGCCAAGAACTACATCGCCGGCCAGTTCGCGCCGCGGCTGGAAACCGCATCGCAGGTCGGCACCTCGCTGGCCTGGCTGCGTCTGTACGGCGAACCGAACGACTACATCGACGGTTATCTGGACGCCGTGGCCGCGGCCACGCCCGAGCAGGTGTCCGCCGCCCGCGCGGTGTTTCCGGACAGCAAGAACCTGGTGATCGTCGCCATCGGCGACGCCGGGAAAATCCGCAGTTTCCTCCAGGCCTACGGGCCGGTGACCGAGATGCGCCTGTCCGATCCGCAATTCTCGCCCTGATCCGCCCTTCGCCCAACGCAAACGCTGCGCCGTCCAGACTGCAGCAGTTTCGCGCAGTCCCATCCCACGGAGTTCCGTCATGACCATCCGCAAGCCGCTCATCCTCTCGCTGGCGATTTCCGCCGCACTCGCCGCCGCCAACGCGCCAGCCGTGGGAGGCGCGGAAAGCGGCAGAGCGATGGCGAACGCCGATGCCCTGCCGCCGCTGGCCGCATTCCGCGTCAGCGACCTCGACCCTGCCAAGAACCCCTGCGACAACCTCGCCGACTTCGTCAACAGCCGCTGGCTGGCCGCCAATCCGGTTCCCCCCGACAAGACCAGCTGGGGCAGTTTCGAGATGCTCGACGAGCGCAGCCAGGCCGCGAGCCGGCGCCTGGTCGAAGCCGCCGCCGCCAACCCCGCCGCCACCGGCGTGGAAAAACTGGTCGGCGACCTGTACGCCACCGGCATGGACGAACCCGCCATCGAAGCGGCCGGCATCGCCCCGATCCTTCCCTTCCTTGCCCGCATCGACGGGCTGCGCACGCCCGCCGACATCGCGGCCTACCTGCGCGACGAGTTCGCCGCCGGTCGCGGCGACGTGTTCGAGTTCGGCGCCGAGGCGGACTACAAGAATTCCAGCCGGAAGATCGGCTATGCCTTCCAGGGAGGGCTGTCGTTGCCGGAGAAGGCATATTACCTCGAAGACGGCCCGGACGGGAAGTACAAGACCATCCGCGCCGCATTCGTCGCCCACATGGCGCGGCAACTGCAAAACGCCGGCATTCCCGAAGCCGACGCGCAGAAGCAGGCGCAGGGCGTACTCGCGTTCGAGACCCGGCTGGCGCACGCCTCGCTCACGCCGATCGAACTGCGCGATCCGAACAACCAGTACCACTACGTGAGCATGTCCGAGGCCGACCGCGCTTCGCCGAATTTCCCGTGGTCGGCCTTCTTCCGGGCCAACGGCGTGCAGGCCGACGGCTTCTCGCTGTCGCAGCCGAAGTTCTTCGCCGAATTCAACGCGATGCTGGCCGACGTGCCGGCCGAACAATGGCGGGCCTACCTTCGCATCCACGCGATCGACGGCTTCGCGCCGCTGCTGTCCTCGAAGTTCGCCGACGAACGCTTCGATTTCTACGCACGCACCCTGCGCGGCCAACTCGAACAGAAGCCGCGCTGGAAGCGCGTGCTCGACCGCATCGAAGGCTCGGCCGGCGAAGCGCTGGGCCAGCTCTACGTGCGCGAGTATTTCCCGGCCGAGTCCAAGGCGCAGATGGAAGCGCTGGTGCAGAACCTGCGCATCGCGCTCAAGGCGCGGCTGGAACAACTCGAATGGATGAGCCCGGAGACCAGGGCCAGGGCGATGGAAAAGTGGGCCACGTTCACGCCCAAGATCGGCTATCCGGACCATTGGCGCAGTTGGGACGGGCTGGCCACCAGCCGCGCCAGCTACATCGACAACGTGCTGGCCGCCGAACGCTTCAACCACGCCTTCGACATGGGCAAGATCGGCAAGCCGGTCGATCGCAGCGAATGGGGCATGACCCCGCAGACGGTCAACGCCTACTACAACCCGCTGATGAACGAGATCGTGTTCCCGGCGGCGATCCTGCAGCCGCCGTTCTTCGATCCCAAGGCCGACCCGGCATTGAACTACGGCGGCATCGGCGCGGTGATCGGCCACGAGATGATGCACGGCTACGACGACCAGGGCAGCCAGTTCGATGCCCAGGGCAATTTCCACAACTGGTGGACCGAGGGCGATCGCGAACGCTTCAACGCCCGCACCGCGCGGCTGGTTCGCCAATTCGACGACTACGTCGCCATCGACGGCCTGCACGTCAAGGGCGAGCTGACGCTGGGCGAGAACATCGCCGACCTCGGCGGACTCAACATCGCCTGGGACGCCTACCAGAAGGCGCTGCGCGACGCCGGTCGCAGCGGCGATCGGAAAATCAACGGTTACAGCGAAAACCAGCGCTTCTTCCTCAACTGGGCGACGGTCTGGCGCCGCGCCTTCACTCCGGACGAGGCCAAGGTGCGGCTCAACACCGATCCGCACGCGCCGGCCAACTTCCGCGCCATCGGCGCGCCGAGCAACATGACCGCATTCGCCCAGGCCTTCGGCTGCAAGCCCGGCGACCCCATGGTGCGCAGCGGCGACCGCCGCGTGGTGATCTGGTAAACCGTGGAATCATGCGCCGCGAACCGTCGGGACTGCGTATCGTCCGCGGGACTCGCGGCCGGCCGCATCGACCCACGATAGGCGAACGCCGTCTTGCCGGTGTATGTTCCACTTCCACCCAGCCGATTCTTCGCAAAGCCGAGTGACGCCATGGACATCCACGACATCGCCCTGACCCTGTTCGCCCAGATCATCGGCGCCCGTGCCGGCACCGCGCTCGATGACGAGGCGAGGATCGAGCTTGGCCGCGAGGCCTACCGCTGCGCGGAAGCCTTCATCAAGGCGAAGGACCTCTACATCCGCGAATTGCCGGTTCCCGGTTCGGACACGTTCTGACGCCATGTCCGTCCTGCCGACACGCCGCTTTCTGATCCGGCTTGCCCTGCCCGTCGTGGCCGCCCTGCTGCTGGCCAGCTGCGGAGACACCGGCCCGGTGCGCCGCGTGTCGAAACCCGCAGCCAGCCTCCAGCAACTCACCGTCCGCGCCGACGGCCGCTGGGAGGTCCAGCTGCGGCTGAACAACTACAGCAGCATGGCGATGCGCTTCACCGGCATCCGTCTGGACATGGCGCTCGACAACGGCGCTGCCGCGCACATCGAAGCGCAGCCGAATCTGGAAGTCGGCCCGGAATCCGCCGATGTCCACGTCGCCACGGTCGTCCCCACGGCCGCCGGCATGGCCCGGATCGCCACGGCCCTGGCCGACGGCCGCGGCCTGAGCTACACCCTCGAAGGCGATCTGCAGGCTACTCCGGACGGCGCTGGATCGAAGACCTGGCCGGTCAAGACCAGCAGCGCGCTCTCACCGGTTCCGGGCTTGGCCGGCACCCTGCGCTGAACGCCGTCCGCCCGGGGCGGACACAGCACCATACGCTGTAGTATGCTCTGGCCTTCGGCGGGCCGACGGGCGGCCCGCGAGCATCGGATCGCACCGCGCATGAGCAGCTACAAGGCCCCCCTCGACGACCTCCGCTTCGCCATCCACGACGTGCTCGGCGCCGAAGCGCTGTTCGCACGGCTCGGCTACGCCGACGCGAATCGCGAGCTGATCGACGCCGTGCTCGACGAGGCGGCACGCTTCACCGAGACCGTGCTCGCTCCGCTCAACCAGGTCGGCGACCAGGCCGGCTGCAAATTCGACCCGGCGACCGGCGACGTCACGCCACCGCCCGGCTTCAAGCAGGCCTTCCAGCAGTTCGTCGAAGGCGGCTGGACCGGCCTGACCAACGACCCCGAGCACGGCGGCCAGGGCATGCCGGCCCTGCTCGGCAGCGCGGTCACCGAGATGGTGGACAGCGGCAACCTCGCCTGGAGCAACTTCCCCATGCTGTCGCACGGCGCGGTCAAGGCGCTGGAGACCTACGGCGAGGATTGGCAGAAGGAAGTCTTCCTCAAGCCGCTGGTGACCGGCGCCTGGACCGGCACCATGTGCCTGACCGAACCGCACTGCGGCACCGACCTCGGCCTGCTCAAGACCCGCGCCGAGCCCATCGCTGACGGCAAATATTCGATCACCGGCACCAAGATCTTCATCACCGCCGGCGAACACGATCTCGTCCCCAACATCATCCACCTGGTGCTGGCCAAGCTGCCGGACGCGCCGCCCGGCGCCAAGGGCATCTCGCTGTTCGTGGTGCCCAAGTTCAAGGTCGATCGCGACGGCAAGGTCGGCGAGCGCAACGCGCTGCGCTGCGGCGCGATCGAACACAAGATGGGCATCCACGGCTCGGCCACCTGCGTGATGAACTTCGATGGCGCCCAGGGCTACCTGCTCGGGCAGCCGCACAAGGGCCTGCAGGCGATGTTCGTGATGATGAACACCGCGCGCCTCGCGGTCGGCATCCAGGGCCACAGCCTGTCCGAACGCGCCTACCAGAACGCCCTGCGCTACGCCCGCGAACGGCTGCAGTCGCGCGCGTTGTCCGGCGCGAAGTTCCCGGACAAGCCGGCCGATCCGATCATCGTCCAGCCGGACGTGCGCCGGATGCTGCTCGTGCAGAAGGCGCTGGTGGAAGGCGGCCGTCTGCTCAGCCTGTCGGCTTATTCCCACCTCGATATCGCCAACCGTTCGCCCGACGCCGCCGAGCGCGAGCGCGCCGAAACGCTGGTCGGCTTCCTCACCCCGATCTGCAAGGCCTGCCTGACCGAGTGGTCGATCGAGAACACCTACAACGCGGTGCAGTGTTTCGGCGGCCACGGCTACATCGCCGAGCACGGCATGGAGCAACTGGCGCGCGACGCCCGCATCACCACCCTGTACGAGGGCACCACCGGCATCCAGTCGCTGGACCTGATCGGCCGCAAGACCGCCGCCACCCAGGGCGCCGGCTTGAAGCTGTTCCTTGCCGAGATCGAAGCCTTTGCCAGGCAACATGAAGGCGATGCCGCGCTGGCCGAATTCCTCGTGCCGCTGCGCGCCAAGTGCGCGGAATGGGGCAAGCTCACGCTCGACACGGTGATGCGCGCGGCCAGCAACCCGGAAGAACTGGGCGCCGCCAGCACCGACTACCTGTTCTACTCCGGCTACGTCGCGCTGGCCTACTGGTGGACCCGCGCGGTGGCCGCTGCCAACGCCTCCGGCCATCCGCAGGCGTTCAAGGACGCCAAGCGCGACACCGCGCGCTTCTACTTCGCCCGCATCCTGCCGCGCACGCTGGCGCACAAGGCCGCGATCGAGAGTGGTGCCGACACCCTGATGGCGATGCCCGCCGAGGCTTTCGGGGCGGAATGACCCCGACGACGCCCGGAAAGCGCGCCTGGCCCCATCGCCCTACCCAAATCCGCGGGATCGGGGTATAAGCTGTATCTCCGTATGGAGAGCGATACAGCGCACGCGCATCGCGAGGGTGCGGAAACGGGAAACGCGGCTGGCGCTGCGGTCGGCGTCGCTTCCCTTTCCACCAGGACTCCCCCGACCTCCGGACTGCGGCTGCTTGGCCTGGATGCGCACGGTCGTGCGCTCGACTGGTTGAGCTGGCAAGACGCCACCTGCCTGTACGCGCGCGATGCCGTCGCCTGGACGCTCGGCGAACCCTGCCTGTCGATCCACGGCGGCATCAACCGCGACAGCGGCGCGCAGAGCCTGATCCGGCTCCACCCCATCATCGCGGCACGCGGCCACGCCAGGCCCGCCGCCCTCGACCCGACGCCGGCGCTGACCAATCCGGCCCTGTTCGCCCGCGACCAGCACCTGTGCCTGTACTGCGGGCGCGAATTCCACGGCAACACCTTGACCCGCGACCACGTCCTGCCGCTGTCCAGGGGGGGGCTCGACGTCTGGGAAAACGTGGTCAGCGCCTGCTTCCACTGCAATTCGCACAAAGGCAGCCGCACCCCGCAGCAGGCCGGCATGCCGCTGCTGGCGGTGCCCTATCGGCCGAGCTGGATCGAGCACCTGATCCTGTCCAACCGCAACATCCTGGCCGACCAGATGGCTTTCCTGAAGGCGCAACTGCCCAAAAACCGCGCACACCATTTCTGAACCGGCGCAACGGCCACGCAACGGACGGCGGACACGGTCCACGCTTACCGCATCCTGCCGCGATCGGGTATCATTCGACGCTCGCGACGCCGCACACCGGCGCGCGCTCGGGCGTCTGCGATCGCAGCCATGTGGCACTGGCGACCCGCTACGACAAGGGGACATCGATCATGACACTGACGTTTGGCACGACCGGAATGGACCGGGCCACCGAAGAGGCGATCCACGCCGCCTTCAAGGAGGCCAACGCCGCCAGCGGCAACCACTGGACCCTGACCGGCGACGACAGCGCCGAATACATCGTGGTCGACATGGACAGCCTGTATGGCCCGATGAGCTGGCTGAAACTGCACGGCCTCGGACGCAAGGTCATCGGCCTGACCAAGGCCCAGCGCAGCAAGACGCCCTATCGACTGCCCAAGCCGATCGCCGTCGGAGATCTGACGGTACTGCTGAGCGAGATCGCCGGCGAAGAAACCGATTCCGCAGACGCGCGGATCGCGCAACCCGCCCCCCCGCAGGCCGAGCCGGAAGCGGCGTCGGCGCCGGTCGAAACGCCCGAACCGGACGCGGTATCGGAAGTCGAGGTGGCGACGGCACCAGAATCCCATTCGCAACCTGAAGCAGAAGCCGCAGTCGTTCCGGAACAAAAGCCGGCGCCGGAGATCCAGCCGGCCGCCGCTCCCGAGCCCGCGGCATCGCAGGCGCCACGCACCCTGCGCGGCTGGCTGGGCGCGCGCGGCGCCCGACGCGTGCGCATGACGGCCAAGGACGGCACCGTGATCCTGCTGGACACCCAGGCCGGCACCTGGCACGGTCCGAAGGAACTCAAGGCCTGCGCCCCTTGCTTTTCCGCCGAGCCCGGCGAGGTCGAATCCGAAATCCTCGACGACGCCGCGTGGGAGGCGGCTGCCGCCAGGCTCGAGCCGGCGCAGCCGGTGGTCCGGCTGCAATGGCTCGGCGGCCTGCTGTCCGGCAACCCCACCCACGGCGCGTTCCGGCTGCGCAAGTGGCCGCAGATCGAACGCGAATACCCGCGCCACTTCCGCATCGCCACGATCATGATGAAGAGCGCCGCCACCGCCGGCGAAATCGCCCAGGCCGCCGGCGTACCGGAAGAGGAAGTCCGCGACTTCATCAACGCCAGTCTGGCGACCGGTCATGCGGTCAGCGCCAAGGCCGACGCACAGCCGCTCGAACCGGCATCGCCGCCTGCGGCTCCGGCGTCATCCCGCTCGGGCAGTGGCGTCGGCGGCCTGTTCGGACGCAAGCGCAAGTAATTCGCCCGGAAGCGGCTGCATCCGATCGCAGGCAGTCCACGTCGAGACACGCACGTTGCCGCCACGGCAGACATGCGATCGGTACGGCTTCAGCGCGTCATTCTCCACGCGCGATGGATCTTCGGATTGCGCGCAAAATCCGGCGGGATGGTCGCCGCGCTGATGTCCTCGACCGCGGCGAACCCGGCCAGCGCCGCCTCGTCCAGCCTGAAGCGGCGGAAATTGTTGGAGAAATACAGCACGCCACCCGGCGCCAGCCGCGCCAGCGCCGCGCGCAGCAGGCGCACGTGGTCGCGCTGCACGTCGAAGTCGTCGGCGCGCTTGGAGTTGGAGAAGGTGGGCGGGTCGCAGAAGATCACGTCGTATTCGCCGCTGTCGGCTTCCAGCCATTTCAGCGCGTCGGCCTGGGCGATGCGGTGGCGGGTGCCGCCGATGCCGTTGCCGCGCAGGTTGTCGGCCAGCCATTCCAGGTAGGTCGCGGACAGGTCGATGCTGGTGGTCTGGGCCGCGCCCTGTGCGGCCGCCACCACGGTGGCCGCGCCGGTGTAGCAGAACAGGTTGAGGAAGCGCTTGCCGCGGGCTTCCAGCGCCATCCGCGCACGCAGCGGGCGATGATCGAGGAACAGCCCGGTGTCGAGATAATCGAACAGGTTGACGCGCAGCCTGGCGGCGCCTTCCTCGACGGTGATGAACTCGCCGCGATGGTCGAAGCGTCCGTACTTGCTGCCGCCCTTGCCGGTGCTGCGGGTCTTGAGCGCGACGCGCTCCTTCGGCAAACCGAATACCTCGCGCACGCCCAGCAGCAGGTCGTTGAGACGCTTGCGGGTGGTCGCCTCGGGAATCTCCGCCGGCGCGGCGTATTCCTGCACGTGCAACCAGACATCGCCGTCCTGCGCGGTGTACACGTCCACGGCGCAGGCGTATTCGGGAATGTCGGCGTCGTAGGCGCGGAAGCAGGTGATCTGTTCCTGTTGGCGCCAGCGCGCCAGTTTGTCGAGATTCTTGCGCAACCGGTTGGCGACCATCCGCGCGCCATCCGGCAGCGCACGCGGCGCCATGCCATCGCGCTGCGGGGGCGCGATGGGGTCCACCGCAATCAGGCTGCATTCGATCGCGCCGTTGAAGATCGGGTAGCGCTTCTTCGCGCGCAGGCCGGTGGCGCGGGCCAGCTCGGGGTCGCCGCACAGCAGGGCGGCGCGCCACTGCGGCGTCGCGCGCTTCAGGGCATCGCCCAGGGCGCGGTACAGGTCGCGATCGGCCGCCAGCCGCGCGTCATACGGGGGGTTGCAGACCACCGCGCCGCGCGCCGCAGCCTGCGCCGGCAGCGTGGCCACATCGCACACCGCAAGGTCGATCGCTTCCAGCACACCGGCACGCTCGGCGTTCTCGCGGGCGGCGCGGATCGCGTGCGGGTCGAGATCGCTGCCGTGGATGCACGGTCGCAGCGCTGCCTGTCCGCGCTGCGCGCGCGCCTGCGCCTCGTCCACCCGCGCCTGCCACGCCGCCGCATCGAATCCCGGCCAGCGCGTGGGCGGCAGTCCGGCATGGCGCAGCAGGCCCGGCGCGACGTCGGCCGCCATCAGCGCACCCTCGATCAGCAAGGTGCCGCTGCCGCACATCGGGTCGAGCAGGTCGCCGCCGTCGGCATGGATCCTGGGCCAGCCGGCGCGCAGCAGCACCGCAGCGGCCACGGTTTCCTTCAGCGGCGCCAGGCCTTGCACCTTGCGCCAGCCGCGCCGGTGCATCGGCCCGCCCGACAGGTCGATCGACAGAATCGCACGCCCCTTGCGCACCACCAGGCTGATGCGCACATCGGGCGCCTCCACGTCCACGTCCGGGCGCTGTCCGGTGCGGGCGCGCAGGGTATCGACGATGGCGTCCTTGACCCGCTGTGCGGCGTAGCGCTCGTGGGTCAGCGCATCACCGGAGACATGCGCGTCAATCGCGATGCTTTGCATCGGCCCGACGTGGGCGGTCCAATCCACGGCCATGCAGCCGTCGTACAGCGCGTGCTCGTCGGAACAATCGAACTCGGCAATCGGCCACAGCACGCGGCTGGCCAGGCGCGACCACAGCACCGCGCGCTGCGCGTCCTGCAGCGTGCCTTCCACGTTCGCACCGGCAATGGCGGCGGTGGCCTTCGCGCAGCCCAGAGCCACCAGCTCGTCGGCCAGCAGGTACTCCAGGCCCTTGCCGCAGGAGGCGAAGAATTTCATGCCCAAGCGTCCGGCAGACGGGTACCGGGTCGGCTCGCCGCCATCAGCCCAGTTCCGCCAGCAGTGCAGCAAAGGCTTCGGCACTGACCTGCACGTGTCCCGCCAGCCGGTGTCCATCGTCCACCAGCAGCAGCCGCGCGCTGCGCGCCGCCGCCCAGTCCACCACCTTCTGCGCGGGGAACAGTTCGTCGTGCCAGCCGTGGACGATCGCGGTCGGCACCGCGGCTGCCCGCATCGGCGGCACGCCGTCGTCCGCTACCGCCATCTCCCCGGACTTCGTCACCGGCGGCGCCATCAGGAACAGCCCGACCACCGGCACCTGCAGCGACACGTGTCCGCTGATGAAGGCGCCGAGGCTGGAGCCGGCCAGCAGCAGCGGCCCGCGCGCCGCGGCGGCCTGCGCCAGCGCCAGCAGCCGCGCAGCGCGCGCCGGGACGTCGCCCAGCGGGGACACGTCCTGCCGCGCGTCGAGATCGGAGTAGTCCGGCCGCTCGTGGCTCCAGCCCAGACGCTGGGCCACGTCCGCCAGCGCCGTCACCTTGGCGGCATCCGGGCCGCTTTCGAAACCATGGGAAAGAATGCAGTGACCTTTCATGCATGAATGCTAGCATCGGCGCGTGCCGACGCCCGTCATCCACCCGCATCTTCTGCCCTACGTCGGTGCGCTTGCCGCGCGCGAACCCGACGCCATCGACACGGTCGTCGTCCACTGCACCGAACTGCCGGACCTCTCCACGGCGCGCGAGTACGGTGAGCGCATCCTCTACCCCTCCGGCACCGGCAACAGCGGCCATTTCTACATCGACCGCGACGGCCGCATCGAGCAATACGTCCCGATGGAGCGCATCGCCCACCACGTCCACGGCTGGAATGCGCGCAGCCTCGGCATCGAGCTGGTCAACGCCGGCCGCTTCCCGCACTGGCTGGATTCGCGCCATCAGGCGATGGACGAGGCTTATCCCGACGCACAGATCGCTGCGCTGATCGCGCTGTTGCTCTGGCTGCGCATCGAGGTGCCGACGCTGACGCAAATCGCAGGCCATGAGGATCTGGACCGGGAGGAAGTGGCAGCCTGCGACGATCCCGCCGTGAATGTGCGCCGCAAGCGCGATCCGGGGCCGCTGTTTCCGTGGGGCGCGGTGCTGGCGGCGGTACCGCTGTCGCGCCTGTAGCGCGGTTCGGCACTCTCTGATTCCAAAAGCAATTGGACGCGGATAAACGCGGAAAAAGCGGATTTTTCAAAAAGGATTGATCCGATTTTTCCGCGTTCATCCGCGTTCATCCGCGTCAAAAACATGATCAACCCGCCCCGCCCGGCGACACCCCAGGCTTGGCCGGCGGATTAAACCGCGAAGTGCAATTTCCATGAACTGAAGCGGGCCAGGTGTCGTAGCCTGCGCCACTTCACCGGCAAGTGGAGTTGCACATGACCTATCGACACCTGACCCTGGAACAACGCTACC
>WBZO01000486.1_pt1 | contig 83839 bp, 71 predicted proteins | sample 5204261 | NCBI WGS metagenome assembly WBZO01 (sample SAMN12412400, study PRJNA552823) | activated sludge metagenome | isolation source: activated sludge from anammox sidestream of wastewater treatment plant... | place: USA: North Carolina | collected 2017-09 | reverse complement strand
GGTCGTGATGGATATGATGACAGCTAAGCCGGCTCAGAACAGCACGATCAAGGGCGCGCGCTATATCGCCGAAACGCTTCGCGCCTATGGCGTCGATCACGTCTTCTTCATGGACGCCGTGCTGCGGCGCACGCTTGCCGAATGCGGCACCGTCGGCATCCGGCGCATTCTTGCCCATTCGGAAAAGGGCGCCGCCTACATGGCGGACGGCTACGCCCGGGCGAGCGGACGCGCCACCGTCGTCATGGCGCAGTCGGTCGGGGCCGCCAATCTCGCGGCCGGATTGCAGGATGCGCGCCTGTTCGGGGCCCCGCTCATCGCCATGACCGGGCGGCACATCGCGGCGTTTCAGTATCGCAACGCCTATCAGGAATTGCCGCACGAGCCGATGTTCTCGGCGTTCGTGAAGTCCTCGTACCGGGTCGATGTCCCCGACCAGTTGCCGAGAACGATGCGGCAGGCGTTCCGGGACGCGGTCTCCCCGCCGGTCCGTCCCGTACATATCGACGTCGCCGGCAATACCGGCAGCGTGACCGACTTTGCCGAGCTTGCCGTCGATCCGGCCGTCGAGCCTGAATACGCCCGTGTGCCCGCCCAGCGGACGCAGCCCGATCCCGGGCAACTGGCGCGCGCCGTGCGCGCGCTCTCCGCCGCGCAACGGCCCGTCCTTATCGCCGGTGCCGGCGCCGTCATGGCGCAGGCGGAGAAGGCGATCCGGGATTTCGCCGAGAAAACCTCCATTCCCGTGCTGGCCTCGCTCGACGCCAAGGCGGTGCTGACGGACGACCACCCGCTCTTCGGCGGCGTCGTCGGCACTTATTCCTGCAATTGCGCGAACAGGCTCGTCGCCGAGGCCGACCTCGTCCTGTTCGTCGGCTGCGACGCCGGCGACCAGGTCACCAACAATTTCACGTTGCCGCGCCCTGGCGTCGCGACGATCCAGATCGATACCGACCCGGCCGAGCTCGGACGGAATTTCGGCGGCACGATCGGCATCCAGTCCGATCTCGACGCTGCGCTGGGCGCGCTCGCGTCGATGATGCCGGCTGCCGAACGCAAGCAATGGTGCGCGCGCCTGCGCACGCTGGTGCAGGAATGGCGCGACGAAATCGCGTCCCGGCTGAATTCGGATGCGGTGCCGATCCGCCCGGAGCGGATCTGCCGCGATCTGGGCGACTGGCTGCCCGCCGACGCCATCGTCGTCGCCGACACCGGCTACGCGTCGCAATGGACCGGCACCATGCTGCCGCTGCGCCATTCCGGCCAGCGTTATTTCCGTGCCGCCGGCTCGCTCGGATGGGCGTTCCCGGCCGCGCTCGGCGTGAAGTGCGCCTGCCCGGACAGGCCCGTGATCTGCTTCACCGGCGACGGCGGCATGATGTACCATCTGACCGAGCTTGAAACGGCGCTGCGCTGGAACCTGCCGACGATCACCATCGTCAACAACAATTCCCGTCTCGGGCAGGGGCTCCGGAACCTGACGGCCGCGCACAAGGGCATCGAGGGGCGGCTGGAGGACCTCTGCGTCTATCTGCCGACGAATTATGCCGCGGTCGCGGAATCGTTCGGGGCGCTCGGTATCAGGGTCGAGAAGCCGTCCGACCTGCGGCCGGCGTTCGAACGCGCGCTCAAGGCCAATCGTCCCGCCGTCATCGACGTCGTCAGCGATCCCATGATCCTGGCCGATCTGCCCTGGACGCCGGAGCCATAAGCGAAAAGAGGCTTGCCGGCCTTGTCGCTTCGGCCTTTCTGCTTCAGCCTGCCGCTGTCGCGGCGATGGCCGCTGCCTGTTGTCCGGCCTCGAACGCTTCGCCGAGTAAATAGGCGAAGCCGAGCAAAGCGAGGAAGCCGAGAAAGAACAGCGCGAACAGGACGAACGATATGCGCTGCGCGATCTGCGACACCGCGGTTAGCCCGAACGCGCCGGCGGCCAGCGATATCGCAAAGAAGATCACGGCGTATTTGAGCATGGCGGAAGGCGTCTCTGTGCCTTCGTCAACGCGCATCCGCCGCGGCGGTTCCGCCGCCGCGTCCGGCGAGGGCGGCGCCCTCAGCCCTCGATCCCGCAATGGCGCGACAGCGCGCCGGCAAGACCGAGCAGCGCCTCGTCGCCGTTGCGCCAGCCGATGAACGACAGGCCGGCCGGACAGCCGTCCACCGTGCCGGCAGGGATCGTCACCTGCGGCAGGCCGCTCAGGCCGGAGATGCAGGTCAGCTCCATGATGCGCGTGCGGAACACGTTGGTGTCGGCGCCCGAAGCGTCGCGGCGCGGCGCGATGGCGGGCGAGGTCGGCAGCATGAGCACGGTGCCCGGCTGCGCCAGGCTTTCGATGCGGCGGCGTGCGCGCGTGCGCGCCTCGTCGGCCTGCGCCGCCTCGTCGGCGGTGATGCCCGCGGCGGCCTCGAAGCGCCGGCGGATCGGCTTGTCGAGCTGCGGCTTGTGCGTCGTGATGAAGTCGCCATAGAGCGACCAGACCTCGCGGCCCTGCAGGATGCGGAAGATTTCGCGCCAGGCGTCGAGCCCTTCGGGGGCGATGGTCTCGTGCCGCGGTGTCGGCAGCGCGTCGGCCATCGCGGCGAGCGCCGCGCGCATCAGCCCCGCCACGCCCGCGTCGGCGAGCGCGAAGGCGTCGTCGAGAATGACGAGATTGCGGATCGGCGCCGCTTCGCCGCGCCCGCGCAGCAGCACGGAGCCGGCTTTGGCGAACACGCCGGGTCCGCCCGCAAACCATCCGCACACGTCGAAGGAGGGCGCCATCGGCATGGCGCCGGCAAGGTCGACACGGCCGTGCGTCGGGCGGATGCCGTAAAGCCCGCAGAACGAGGCGGGCGCGCGCACCGAGCCGCCGGTGTCGCTGCCGAGCGCGAGATCGCATGCGCCGCAGGCGACCGCCGCCGCCGAGCCGCTCGAGGAGCCGCCGGGCACGCGCCCCGCCGCGCGCGGATTGACCGGCGTGCCGTAATGGGCGTTGACGCCGAGGATGCTGAAGAAGAACTCGTCGCATACCGTCTTGCCGATCACGGTCGCGCCGGCATCGAGCAGCGTCTGCACCGCCGGCGCGGTCTTTGTCGCGGGCTTGGCCTGCGCGAGCCAGTCGGGATTGCCGCCGCCAGTCCTCTCGCCGGCGATGTCGTACATGTCCTTGACCGCGGCGGTGAGGCCGGCGAGCGGGCCTGCCGGCGCGCCCGCGAGTGGGCGCTTGAGATCGTGGGCAACGAAGGCGCCGTTGCCGCGCGGAGAGGTGTTCATCAGTGCGTTCACGACAGCGGCCGCTCCTTCAGGTACCAGTCGAGAATCTGTTCGCCGGTCCAGGCCACGACGCCGGGTTTCGAGAGGATTTCGGTGAAGGTGCGCTCGACATGGCCGATCCGGTGCGGCTGGCCCGACAGATAGGGATGCACCGAGATCGACATGATCTTGGCGCGCGTCGCGGCCTCCGCGTACAGGCAGTTGAAGGCGTCCATCGCGCGCACATAGAGCATGTCGGAAGTCTGGTGCTGCAGGTTCATCAGCACGATGTCGTGCACCTCGAAATTATAGGGCAGCGCCACCATCGGCCGGTGTTTGGTGCGCACGGTGACCGGCTCGTCGTCGAGCACCCAGTCGCCGAAATATTCAAGCCCCGCCTCGGAGAGATAATCGAGCGTGTCGAAGGTCTGGGTCAGGCCGGGACCGAACCAGCCGCGCGGGCGCTTGCCGGTGAACGTCTCGATCACCTCCATGGTTTTGAGAATGCTGCCGCGCTGGTCCTCGACCTTGTGCATGGGGATCTGCTCGTAGCCGTGCGCGTTCAGCTCCCAGCCGGACTCCATGCAGGCCTTCACCACCTGCGGATAGCTCATGCACACGCGCGCGTTGATCGCCACCGTGGGCTTCGCCTTCACGCGCTCGAGCATCCTGCGCATGCGCCAGAAGGCGACCCGCATGCCGTATTCGTGCCAGCTCCAGTTCGGATGGTCGGGCAGCATCGGCGCGCCCTGCGGCGGCGAGATCACCATGCGCGCCATGGCGCGCGAAATATCCCAGTCCTCCAGCGAGAAGACCGGCCAGATCACCATGCGCACGCCGTCCGGCAGCTTCAGCGGCGGGCGGGTCTCGATCGGGGAAAACTCGATCCGTTCGCGCGGCTGCATGGTCCCTCCCGTCCGTCGTTTTTCGCCCTGCCGCCGACCTTACTCAAGGCGCGATCACGCGAACAGGCTTGCCGTCGAGAAAGCCGCGGATCGCCTCCACCGTCTGGCCGTAGAACTGCCGGTAATTGTCGGCGGTGACATAGCCCAGATGCGGGGTGACGATGGCGTTCGGCAGCGCGCGCAAGGGGTGATCGCGCGGCAGCGGCTCGGTATCGAACACGTCGAGCGCCGCTCCCGCGATGCGCTTCTCGCGCAGGGCCGCGATCAGCGCGCTTTCCTCGACGATCGGGCCGCGCGCGGTGTTGATCAGGTAGGCGCTGGGCTTCATCGACGCCAGTTCGTCCGCCCCGATCAGCCCGCGCGTGCGCGCGCTGAGCACGAGATGCACGGTGACGAAATCGGACTGCCGCAGCAACTCCTCCTTGCCGGCATAGGTGACGCCGGCCGCCGCGCATTTCTCCGGCGTCAGATTCTGGCTCCAGGCGATCACCTTCATGCCGAAGGCGAGCCCGACCTTGGCGACGCGGCTGCCGAGCTTGCCGAGCCCGATGATGCCGAGCGTCTTGCCGTAAAGGTCGTCCCCCACCGTGACCTGCCACGGTTCGCCGGCCTTCATGCGCGCGCTCTCGAAGCTGATCTTGCGGGCGAGGTCGAGCATCAGCCCGACCGTGAGTTCGGCGGTCGGGTGGCCGGCGGATTCGGTGCCGCAGACCGTGATGCCGCGCCCGGCGGCCGCCGCCACGTCGATCGACGCATTGCGCAGGCCGGTGGTGACGATCAGCTTGAGCGCCGGCAATTTCTCGATCAGCGTGCGCGGGAACGGCGTGCGCTCGCGCATCAGGCAGACGATCTCGAAGTCCTTGAGCGCGGCCGCCACCGCGCCCTCGTCGCCGAGCGGGGCCTGGAACACCCTGACCTCGACCTTGGGCGCCACCGCCGACCAGTCGGCGAGGGTATGGGCGACATCCTGATAGTCGTCGAGAACAGCGCAGCGAAGAGGCATTGGGGCACCATGGCCGGAAGGAGGCGACAGGAAGGTCGGGCGCTCGGCCCGGGCCGCCGACGATAGCCCTGCGCGGGGCGCTCGCCAATGCGTCCGCCGCGGCGGACTGGCCCGCAAGGCCTGGCGGAAAAGCTGGCGGGCGTGCCCGCAAGCCTTGCCCTTCCGCGTCGGCACCGCTACATGAGCGGCAGATTCCAAATCATTTTATCCGCTCGTCCCCGCGCCCGCGGGGGCCCAGGATGAAACGGGCTGGATTCCCGCGGGGCAGCGGGAATGAGCGGACTGCGCGATCCAGCCAGATCACGAAACGGACAACGCGCCCGGCGCGAGGGACCGAAGGACCATGAACGGCCGCCAATTCATCTATCACATGCAGGGTCTGACCAAGACCTATCCGGGCAACCGCAAGGTGCTCGAGAACATCAACCTGTCCTTCTATCCGGACGCCAAGATCGGCGTGCTCGGCGTCAACGGCGCGGGCAAGTCGACGCTGCTGCGCATCATGGCCGGCATCGACAGGGACTATACCGGCGAGGGCTGGGTGGCGGAGGGCGCGCGCGTCGGCTACCTGTCGCAGGAGCCGCAGCTCGATAACGCCAGGACCGTGCGCGAGAACGTCATGGAGGGCGTTGCCGCGCAGAAGGCGATCCTGGACCGCTACAACGAGCTTGCGGTCAATTATTCCGACGAGACCGCCGACGAGATGACGAAGCTGCAGGACGAGATCGAGGCCAAGGGCCTGTGGGATCTCGATTCCAAGATCGATCAGGCGATGGACGCGCTGCGCTGTCCCGACAACGACGCCGACGTCACCACGCTCTCCGGCGGCGAGCGCCGCCGCGTCGCGCTCTGCCGGCTGCTGCTGGAGGCGCCCGAGCTTCTCCTGCTCGACGAGCCGACCAACCATCTCGATGCCGAGAGTATCGCCTGGCTGGAAGGCCATCTGCGCAATTATCCGGGCGCGATCCTGATCGTCACCCACGACCGCTACTTCCTCGACAACGTGACGGGCTGGATTCTCGAGCTCGACCGCGGCCGCGGCATTCCCTATCAGGGCAATTACTCGTCCTGGCTCAAGCAGAAGCAGAAGCGCCTCGAGCAGGAGGGCCGCGAGGAAGAAGCGAGACAGCGCACGCTCGCGCGCGAGCAGGAATGGATCGCGGCCTCGCCCAAGGCGCGGCAGGCGAAATCCAAGGCGCGCTACCAGCGCTACGAGGACCTGCTCAAGCAGGCGAGCGAGAAGCAGACCCAGACCGCCCAGATCGTCATCCCGGTGGCAGAGCGGCTCGGCCAGAACGTCGTCGATTTCGAGGGCCTGACCAAGGCCTATGGCGACCGTCTGTTGATCGAGAACCTCACCTTCAAGCTGCCGCCCGGCGGCATCGTCGGCGTCATCGGCCCGAACGGCGCCGGCAAGACCACGCTGTTCCGCATGATCACCGGCCAGGAGAAGCCCGACGCCGGCACCATCACGATCGGGGAATCGGTGCGGCTCGGCTATGTCGACCAGTCGCGCGACACGCTCGACGGCGGCAAGACGGTGTGGGAGGAAATCTCGCAGGGCGCCGACATGCTCGCGCTCGGCAAGCGCGAGGTGAATTCGCGCGCCTATTGCTCGGCCTTCAACTTCAAGGGCGCCGACCAGCAGAAGAAGGTCGGCGCGCTCTCCGGCGGCGAGCGCAACCGCGTGCATCTGGCCAAGATGCTCAAATCCGGCGCGAACGTGCTTCTCCTCGACGAGCCGACCAACGATCTCGACGTCGACACGCTGCGCGCGCTGGAGGAGGCACTGGAGGATTTCGCCGGCTGCGCGGTGATCATCAGCCACGACCGCTGGTTCCTCGACCGCATCGCCACCCACATGCTCGCCTTCGAGGGCGACAGCCATGTCGAATGGTTCGAGGGCAATTTCCAGGACTACGAGGCCGACAAGATGCGCCGGCTGGGCACCGATTCCACCATCCCGCACCGGATCAAGTACAAGAAGTTCACGCGGTGATGCCGGGAGGCGCGCGCTGGAAGAGACGCTGGACGTGCGCGGTTATCTTCGTCCTGCGGCATATGCGGCTATCCTCATCCTGAAGAGCGCGAAGCGCGTCTCGAAGGATGAGGCCCGTGCGCTGCGAGGCTGCGGCCTCATGGTTCGAGACGCGCTGCTGCGCAGCGCTCCTCACCATGAGGCGCATACGGTGAGCGCTCATCCCGAGCGGTGCGCTGCTTCTCACCATGAGCAAAAAGGGCCGCTCCGAAGGATGGGGCCCGTGCGCCGCGCCGGCCGTCGTCCCGGCCGAGCGAAGCGAGAGCCAGGACCGCTTGCCGACCGCAGGCGGCAGGACCGGACCCGCTATCCCACCTTCTCGGCCAGCCACATCTTGATGAGCGATTGATAGGGCACGTCGCGCTTGTTGGCCGCGATCTTGATCTGGTCGAGCAACCCGGTCGGCAGACGCAGCGAGATCGATGTCGTCGACAGCTTGAGATTGGGAAAGTTCGCACGCCGCGCCTTGGTCAGGTCGAAATAATCCGCCGTGTCGTGCGATTCCCAGAACGCGCGCTCGTCGGCCTCGTTTCTGAACGACGGCACGGTCTTCCGCTTTGTTGTCGCCTTACGTTTCTTTGGCATAGCGTGCGCGCTCCCTGCGCTCATGGGGCGGGCGGAAATGATCCTTATCAGCGTACCCTCCCGTCTCAATGTAAAGCTGACCTGCAATAATCGTTCGCCGTGTGTCGTGCCGTAGGCATGAAAGCGCCGTTCGTCATCGCTGTGTTTTGCATCATCCAAAAGCAGGAGCGGTCGATTGACGAAGACCTGTTCGGCCTCAGCCTGACTCACGCCATGCTTGTCCGTGCTCTTGCGTTGATTGCCCTCGTCCCATTCAAAACCGACGATTTTGGTCGTGTCGAACAACATAAGTGTATATTATAGAAATATACACTGGCTGTCGAACCGGCGCCCCGCCCGCCCGGTATTCACCCCCTCTTGACACGTTCCCGTAATAGGAATATATTCCACATATTCCTCTCCGCCGAGGGCGCTTTCATGAGGCGTCGTGACAGCGGGAGGGGATGCGGCGCCCGCGCGCGTGCCTCGCAAGCACGCTCCCGGGCTGCGCCGGGGCTCCGCCCGGGACCATCAGGAGTCCCCGCGAGGAGCTCGCTGACGTCGCGCGCCGGACGGCGCGCACGAAAGCGCGGCCCGGCGCAGGAGTGAAGACGCCGTGACGGCGCGCCGTAAGGCGCGGCGGTCCCCAAGGACCGCACAACGATTGCGGTTGCGCCCTGCGGCGCGCCGTCGCCCTCGCATGCCGGGTTTACCTGGTATGCGAAGGAAAGAATTGCATGCCGGGTTTACCCGGTATGCGAAGGAAAGAATCACATGCCGGGTTTACCCGGTATGTGAGCCCGAACGGGCATGGAACAACGGCGTACCCGGCGCCGCAAACAATACGGGCGATGGCGTTTGCGCCGAATTCTCCCCACACATCTCACGAGGCTGACATGACCACGAATGATGCCGCGCCCGGCGCGGACGCACGCACCATCGAACGCACCATCCGCGGCTGGAACGACGTGCTGCTGATCTGGCGGCTGTGCCGCAACTCGGCTTGCATGCGCGCCAGCGCCTGCCGCGGTCGCGCGCAATCCTGCCTGCAGACCCATTTCCCGCTCCTGCCGGAAGGCGTGCGCGCCTGGTTCGCCGGCATCGGCGAGGCGCAGGAGGATGGGCTCAATTTCGACGACACGATCGCCTGGCTCGACGAGACGCCGGCCGGCGAAGCGTTCGCCGACTGGCAGCGCGCGGTGCGCGCCGCGCAAGCGCCGCTGACTGTGCGGGGGTCGCGCCGGCGGGCGGGTGACGGATCTGCCGGCCCGCAGCGCTGAGCATGCGCGCCGCCCGTCGGCCGCCATCCGAATCACATTATAATGCGCATCCGGGCCGCGGATTTCGCGGCCCGACGCCGTTACCGCCCGAAAGGAACCAGTCATGTCGATGGCGCCCGAAACGCCGGTCCCGCCGCGGGGCTTCAAAGGCCTGCGTCCGCTGCCGCAGCTCATCTTTGCCTCGCGCTGGCTGCAGCTTCCGCTCTATCTCGGGCTGATCGTGGCGCAGGGCGTCTATGTCTTCCTGTTCCTGAAAGAGCTCGTCCATCTCGTCCAGCACGCGACCGATTTCTCCGAACAGCAGATCATGCTGGTGGTGCTCGGCCTGATCGACGTGGTGATGATCTCGAACCTGCTGGTGATGGTGATCGTCGGCGGCTACGAGACCTTCGTCTCCCGCCTCAACCTCGAAGGCCATCCCGACGAACCGGAATGGCTGAGCCACGTCAACGCCAGCGTGCTCAAGATCAAGCTCGCCATGGCGATCATCGGCATCTCGTCGATCCACCTGCTGCGCACCTTCATCGAGGCCGGCAATATGGGCAGCGGCAAGACGAATTACACCGAGACCGGCGTGATGTGGCAGACCATCATCCATTGCGTCTTCATCCTCTCGGCCATCGGCATCGCCTATGTCGATCGCCTGAGCTATGTGCCCGACGAGAAGGGCGGGCCTCATTGACGAGGGCGCCGGCCGGACCCCGTGGCGCAGTCCCGCGCACGCGGATTCTGGCCTGCGCACTTATCGCCCTTGGTCTGCTGTGCCCGCCGGCGCAGGCGCAGTCGGGCGCGTTCGGTGCGTTTCTGCAATCGCTGTGGCCGCAGGCGCAGACGCTCGGCATCTCGCGCAAGGTCTTCGACGAGACGACGCGCGGGCTCGAGCCCGATCTCTCGCTGCCGGACCTTGTCATACCCGGGCGCGTGGACGCACCGCCGCCGCAGCCGGAATTCGTGCAGACGCCGGCCGATTACCTGAAGGAATCCGCGCTCGCGCGCCTCGCCGAACACGGCCGCGGGCTGGCGCAGACGCATGCGGCGACGCTTGCGCGCATCGAGCGCGAATTCGGCGTGCCGGGGGCGGTGGTGCTGGCGATCTGGGGACGCGAGACCGATTACGGGCGCTTCCGCCTCACGCGCGACGCGCTGCGCGTGCTCGCGACGCAGGCCTATACCGGACGCCGCAAGGACATGTTTCGCAACGAGTTCCTGATGGCGCTCAAGCTGATCGAGGACGGCCTCGTGCGGCGCGCCGAGATGAAAAGCTCATGGGGCGGGGCGATGGGGCTCACGCAATTCCTGCCTTCGGAATTCTATAGACACGCGGTCGATTTCGACGGCGACGGGCGCGCCGACCTGTTCGGCTCGGTGCCCGATGCGCTGGCCTCGGCCGCGCGCCAGCTCGCGGCCAAGGGCTGGCAGCGCGGCGGCCGCTGGGGCTACGAGGTGCGCGTGCCGCCCGGTTTCGACTGCACGCTCGGCGTGCCGGAAAGCGTCCGTCCGGTGCGCGCGTGGCTCGCGCACGGGCTTGTGCCGGTGTATCCGCGCACGCTCGACGCTGAGGCGCTCGCGCAGGAGGCCTCGGTGCTGCAGCCGGAGGGGCGGCTCGGCCCGGCCTTTCTCACGCCGAAGAATTACTTCGTGCTCAAGGACTACAATTTCTCGGATCTGTACGTGCTCTTTGTCGGCAATCTCAGCGACCGCATCGCCGGCGGCGGGCCGTTCCGCCAGTCCTGGACCAAGAGCGGGCAATTGCGCACCGGCCAGGTCGAGGACATGCAGCGCCGCCTTGCCGCGCGCGGGCTCTATGCGGACAAGGTGGACGGCAAGGCCGGCATGAAGACCCGCGCCGCGATCGGGCAGTACCAGAAGGCGCACGGCCTGCCGCTCGATTGCTGGCCGAGCACCGTCGTGCTCGATCATCTGCGGAGCGGCCGGCGATGAGCGGCTGCCGCACCTTCAGGCACGAAAAAGCCCGGCCGCGCGGGCGCGCCGGCCGGGCCTTTGGTCTTGTCGGGAAATCAGCGCGGGCAGAAGAAGCGCGGCTTGCTCCAGCCGACCACGTTGCCCCAGCGGTCGCGGACCGGACGACGCGCCCAGTAGCCGCCCGGGCAGCCATAGGGAGCGGCGATGCCGTAGGCCGGATACGGTTCGTAGCCGGCGACCGGATAATAGGTCCGCGGATAGGCGTAGGCGGGCGAGTTCACGATCGCGCTGCCGATGATGGCGGCGCCGATACCGGCTGCAATTCCGGCACCGATCGCGCGGCCGCGGCGGCTGGCTTCGGCCGACTCGATCGAGGCGACGCTCGTAATGGCGATCGTCGCCGCGGCGGCGAGCGCGAGAATGGATTTCTTCATGGTCATCTCTCCCAGTGTCGGCCCGACTCGGCCTGCGGCGCACATTATCCGCCTTCGATGCGGCTTGATAGCGTGAGGGCACGTTTTTGTCGGAAGTGTGATGGCACGGCCGGTCGCGCGCAAATATCCAAGTACACCATGGCTTTGCACGCCATAGTTTTGCACGCCATGGCTTTGGCGCCGCAACATCCCGCGCCGCCGGTGCGCGCGATTGCCCGTGCGCGCTTGCCGCGGTCAGTAGCAGACGCGAACCCGCTGCCGCACCCAGCGATAGCCGTTCCACACGCGCTCGCGCCGGATGACGCAGCCAGGTCCATAGCCAGGTCCATAGGCGCCATAATAGGCGGGACCATAATAGGGACCGTAGGGCCGGTACGCACCGCCGAGCAGCGCGCCGACGGCCAGTCCGCCGATAATTCCGGCCGCGACCGCGCCGCCGCGCCGTGCTTCGGCCGGGGCAGGCGCCGTTATCGTTGCGAGAGCAACCAGGCCAGCGGCGGCGATGCTGAGGATCGTTTTCGACATGGCATCACCTCTCAGGATCAAGGTTTGGAGAAAACGGCCAGACCCGGCCGAGGTTCCATCCGTGAGTCTGAACGACGGATGAACCGTCGGCGAACGAATGGCTTACGCGCCCCGGCGCAGGACGGCGCGCCCCGCCCCGCCGCGTTCGAGCTTCTGCAGGATGCGGCGCAACAGGGTCGGGCGCGCGGCCGGCGCGGACGCATTCATCATTTTCAACGCGTGACGGCCGACCTGCGTCAGGAACAGTTGCTCGACCGGAAAGCTGAGCTTGGCCACCGCATCGTCGAGCGGCAGCCAGTCCACGGCACGGATGTCGCGCGCGAGCTTGCGGGTCGGACCGTCCGCCGCCTGCATGCGCCAGAACTGCACCACCTTGGGCGCCGTGCGCGATTGATAGGTGAGGACACCGAGGAATTCGTGGACCTGGACCTGATGGCCGGTCTCCTCGATCACTTCGCGCCGCGCGGCGGCCAGCGGGCGCTCGTTGACGTTCAGCTTGCCCTTGGGCAGCACCCAGCGCCGGTCCTTGCGGCGCTGGACGATCGCGACCAGCGGCCGGCCGCCATCGCGGAATACAATGCCTCCTGCTGCCAGAATGGGCGCCCGCGCCATCGACGTTCAAGCTCACAATGCTGGATGATTCGTCGCAATCGAACGGAAAATATAACACAGCTTGTCTCGTTCCCAATCGCGCGGGGGCGGTCGATGCCGGGTGCGTCGCGCGCCGCCGCCATCCGCCGGACGGTGTCGTGATGGACGCCTCGCCGTCGCGCCGCATCGATCTCGTGGACGTCCTGCGCGGCGCGGCGCTGGCCGCGATGGCGGTCTATCATTTCTTCTGGGATATCGAATTCTTCGCGCTCGCCGATCTCGGCGTCACGAGCCACCTGGCGTGGCGCGGCTTCGCGCATGCGATTGCGGCAGGCTTCCTGGCGCTGGTCGGCGTCAGCCTTCTGCTCGCGCACGGGCGGCATTTGCGGCGCGCGTCTTTTCTGCGCCGGCTGGCGATGGTGGCCGCGGCCGCGGCGGTCATCACCGTGTCATCTTTCTATATCGATCCGGACGGCGCGATCCTGTTCGGCATCCTGCACTGCATCGCGCTCGCGAGCGTGCTCGGCCTTGCCTTTCTGCGGCTGCCGCCGGCACTCGTGCTGCTCGCCGCGTTCGCCTGTCTTGCGGCGCCCGAATTTCTCACTTCGCCCGCCTTCAACGCGCCGGGCTGGCTCTGGCTCGGTCTTGCGAGCGAGGTCCGTCCCTCCAACGACTATGTCCCGCTGCTGCCGTGGTTCGGCGCCGTGCTGGCCGGCATCGCGGGCGCGAAGCTCGCGTTGCGCCTGCGGCCGCGCGAACGCTGGGCGCAATGGCGGGCGCAGGCCGTGCCGTCGCGGGCCCTGGCGTTTCTCGGGCGCCACAGCCTCGTGGTCTATCTTCTCCACCAGCCCGTGCTCATGGGGCTGGTCGGCGCCGCCGCGTTCCTGATCGGGGGAGGACGATGAGGACCGTGAAAAAAAACGGATCCCGCCGGGCGGCAGGATCCGTCAAGCAACGGACCAATAGAGGGAGAGTGCGCGGCTCACTGCCCGCAAACCGCAGACTTGAGCATCGCAGAGCGTGCCGGAGCTGCCAATAAACGCGATGTAAATTCCGCCGTCCGTCGGTACGCCGGCCTGTATTCAGAGCAGCGACTGGCCCCACCACGCGGTGAACGCCGACATCGCCGCGATGACGGCGCCCGAGAGCACGAGCGTCCGCCAGCTCGACCCGCAGGGATCGTAGCGGCCGCAATAATAGCAGCGGTGGAATTTGACCAGCACCGGCTCGGCGGGCGGGATGATGGTGCCGCAATTGCGGCAGGCGCCAGCCGGCACATGGCCGGTGATCGGAGCACATTCGAGCGACATGTCAGCCACCGTGCGAGAACGATTTTAACCGGCGGGCGAACTGCCGGCATCCGGAGACGATCCTACGCCGCGGACTTTGACGATCGGTTAACCACGTTCTCGTACCCGCCGTGCCGGCACGGCCGCGCCGTTGCGCCGGCCGGGGATCGCGCCTGCGTCGGCAATCCCCATAATCCAAAATTAACGCGCCGGGCAACAAGGATGGAAACGCCGCGCGGAGGCGACGATGGACCTGACGAGAGGCTTCACTTTCCTGTTCGAGAAGGTCGAAAAGATCTTCCTGTCGCCCGGCTCGGCTTTTTCGGTGACCTCGCTTGCCTGCGCGCTGATCGTCGCGATCGCCTTCGTCGTCGTGCGCCGCCGCCGTCGCAACCGGACGGTTCGCCTGCGGACGATCCTGCATGCGCTGTTTCCCAGCCGCATCACCGCGAGCGCCTCGCACAGCCTCGATGTCGGCTATTTCTTCTTCAATACGTTCGTCTTCAGCCTGATCTTCGGCGGCGCCATCCTGTCCTACCAGGCGGTGAGCAATGCAACGATCGCCGGCCTCGTGAACGTCGCCGGCCAGACGCAGCCGGCCGCGTTGCACGACATCGTGCCGCGCATCGCGATCACGCTCGTTCTCTTTCTTGCCTACGAGCTTGCCTACTGGATCGACCATTATCTCAGCCACCGCGTGCCGTTCCTGTGGGAGTTCCACAAGGTGCATCACGAGGCCGAGGTGCTCACGCCGGTGACGAACTTCCGCGTGCATCCGGTCGACGCGTTGCTGCACGCGAACATCACCGCGCTGATCATGGGGATCGCGAACGGCGCGATGAACTATGCGTTCGGCAAGACCGCCTATCAGTATGCGATTGCCGATTCGAACGCGATCTTCGTCCTGTTCGTCCATGCCTATGTGCATCTTCAGCACACGCATCTGTGGATTCCGTTCCGCGGCGTCTGGGGCCGGCTGTTCATCAGCCCGGCGCATCACCAGATTCATCATTCGACCAACCCGGCGCACTTCAACAAGAACATGGGAAGCTGCCTTGCGATCTGGGACTGGATGTTCGGCACGCTGCATGTGCCGGCGAAGGAACCGGAGAAACTGATCTTCGGCGTCGAGCAGGAGCGCCCCGTCCATCACGACGTGCATGCGATGTCGTGGAGCCTGGTGCTGCCGTTCATCGGATTGTGGGGTCTCCTGACGTCCGCGCTCGGCAGGGATCGCGCGGCGCAGGATGCATCCACTGCGGTTGCGCCTTCGCTCGATCTGCCGCGCCGCTGACATTCCGAGGCGGCCGCTTCGGCGAGCGCGCGAGAAATTTTTCGACAAAAGCGCAAATGCGCCGCGCGCGCCCGCGCCGGAAAGACTCTCTTAATATTCGGCAGTGGAATCGAATCGGGGACCCGATTCGTTCTTCCGGAACAGATGCGAACCTTGTGCCGGAACGGGACGGCGGCGCCCGGCGCGGGATCGCCGTCGCTGCCAGTTGCTCAGGTGGTGGGAGGGCGCATGGCCGCCGGCGGCAGCGGGCAGGACGCATAGGCCGCCTCGACCGCGGCCGGCGCGCCGTGCACGGCGAGTTTCAGCGTCGTGCGGCCGACGATGAGTGAGCCGATCTCTAGATGCATTTGCTGCGCGCGCACGAGCTCGTCGATGAAGGTTGCGACGTCGCTTTCCTTCTCGATCACGATAGTGCGGAAATCGGGGAGAAAGCGTGCGGCCGGCGCACGGCCCGGCCGATCGTCGAAGCGGTAGGTCAGCTCGGCGCTGCGGTTGGAGCCGACCTTGACATTGAAGGCGATGCGTACGACCGGCGCGCGGCGGAAGCACATGAGCTGCAGCACGGCAGAATTCACGCGACCGGTGATGAAGTCGAGACGGTCGATCTTGATATAGGCGGTGGCGATCGGCGCGCCGGTGAGCGGCTCGGTGCGCGGCTCCACGGCCCAGCGGCCGTAATCGGGTTTCTCCGCCGGCGCGGGCGGCGTCGCGACGACGGCGTCGCCCGTGGCGCAGGCGCCAAGCAGCAGGGCGGACAGGACCGCAGACAACGCGCGCACGACGGCAACCCCCGCGGGAATTGTGCCTCCGCGCGCGGGCGCAGGCAAGGGGAGGAAACCCCCGGCGCGAGGTTCGAATCCGGTGCCCGAACGCTACATCAGCGCGGCGTTGATCCACAGATGGGTGAGGACGCTCGCCGCGTAGCCGAGCGCGATCGCCCAGGCCCAGCGCAGGTGGTTGAAGAAGGTGTAGTGATTGCGCACGAGCCCCATCAGCACCACGCCCGCGGCCGAGCCGATGGACACGAGGCTGCCGCCGATGCCCGTGCTCAGCGTGACCAGCATCCACTGGCCGCTCGACATGTCGGGGTTCATGGTGAGCACGGCGAACATCAGCGGAATGTTGTCGAACGCCGCGCCGAGCACGCCGATGGCGATATTGGCGAAGGTCGGCCCAAGATCGACATAGAGATAGTTCGACAGTTGCGCGAGATAGCCGACGACGCCGAGGCCGGCGACGGCGAAGATGATACCGAAGAAGAACAGCAGCGTGTCCCACTCCACGCGCCGCATCTCCCGGAAGGAGTCGAGCGCCATGTCGGTATTGCCGCGGCGGTGCCCGACATGCTGGAGGAAATAGCTGAACATCTGCAGGTAGCCGAGGCCGAGCATCATCCCGAGCGCGGGCGGCAGGTTGAAGAAGCTCTTGAACGAGACGGCGGTCGCAAGCGTGGCGCCGAACAGCCAGATCACGATGGCGCCGCCGGGCTTGAGCTTCCTGATCTCGCCGCCCGATTCCGGTGTGCCTTTCGGAACGCGGAAATGCATGAAGAGCGCCGGCACCAGGAAGTTCACCAGCGAAGGGAAGAAGAGATAGAAGAATTCCAGGAACTGCAGCTTGCTTTTCTGCCACACCATCAGCGAGGTGATGTCGCCGAACGGCGAGAAGACGCCGCCGGCATTGGCCGCCACCACGATGATGATGCAGCCGAGCACGATGAACTGGTAATTGCCGACGCCGACCGCGACCACCACTGCGCCCATCACGAGCGCGGTCGTCAGGTTGTCGATGATGGGGCCGAAGATGAACGCAAGTCCGCCGACCAGCCAGAAAAGCTGCCGGTAGGAGAGCCCCCTATTGACGAGCCGGGTCCGCAGCGCGTCGAAGACGCGTCGCTCCTGCATCGTATTCACATAGGTGATCGCTACGACGAGAAAGAGCATCAGTTCGCCATAGTCGAGGATCACATGCTTGGCGGCGGCTTCGAGCGCGGCGCTCTCGCCGTGCATGGCGTAGGCAATGCCGAGCAGCGCCCAGATGAGGCCCGCCGCCAGCATCACCGGTTTGGACTTGTGGAGCTGGATGGCCTTCTCGATGACCACGAATCCGTAGGCGGCGAAGAAGATCAGCAGCGCCAGATAGCCGACCGCATGGGCAGTCAGGTCGATGCGCGCGGCGATCTCCGCCGCGTGGGCCGGGGCAGCGGGCAGGGCGAGCATGACCGGAGCGGCCAGAAACAAGAACCATCCGGCCGTGCGCTTCATTCCGTCACCATCCTCGATACGATTAAATCAAAATTCATCATTGGCGAAGGCCCTGCTCCGATGCAAGCGTTGCCGGCGGCAACGATGCCGCAGGAGCCGGCCCGGTGCGCGGCATCGGGCGACGGCTGCGCGCCTGACGCCCCGGCAACGCGACGGATGACCGGGGCCGGAAGACGCGCCCAGCCGAAGCCGGACCGGCGACGTGCCGTGTGCGCCGTAAAAGGAGAGGGGTCTGTCGCCGGCACCCGCACCGATGCGCTCGCCGCCCGGCGCAGAGCGGGAGCGGCCGGCAGACACGGATCAATGCGGACGAGCGTGTGTTGCAGGATCCCGGACGCTACTTCAGCGCGAGGACCACCGGTCCGGCCGCCGGATCGGTGACGCCAAGTCCGCCGCCGAGGTCTTCCAGCGTGTCGCGGAACGAATCGAGCGTCTTGACCATGTTCGGCCGGGCGCCGGCGAGCGACTCCATGTCGTCCCACTCACCGATGATGCAATAGCTGCGCTCGCCGGTCTTGATGATGTTGACGTGGCGCAGTCCCGGCCAGTCGGTGTGCACATTCTTGTGCGCGTCGAGGAATTCCTGCTCGCGCCCCGGTTTCACCTTGAAGCGCACTGCATTGAAGGCAGTCATGGCGTCCTCCCGCCGGCTCTGCGGCCCGGGGATGATGGTCCACATCGGACGCCGCGGCAAGCAACCGGGATTGCGGACGGAACAACTGCTTCGGCGGCCACGATAATCCCGACGCTCACAATATTTCGGCACCGCAACATTGCGTGCGCGGCGGAAAGGTTGCGGGCGGGAACGGTCGTCCCCGCCTTTTGGTTACCGACCGGGTTTGGGTTCAAAGGGCTTGGGTCCAAAAGCTCGGGTTTCAAAGGGCTCGGGTTTCAAGCGGGTACAAATTTCAGGAGGTCTGACCTATGCGGAAACTTCTCGCTCTCATGTCCGTTCTCGCTCTCGTCGTCACATTGATGCCGGCATCGTCCTATGCCGCCGGGCCAAATCGTGGCGAACGCTACAAGCACGTCCGCCATCATCCTGCGCCTTACGCGCACGCGGCCTACGTGCCGGCCAATGCCACGCGCGCCTATGCCGCGGCGCCCGGCTACTACGCAGCCGGCTACGGCGCGCCGCATCCGCTGGTCTATCCGCTGGTCGGCGCGGGTATCGGCGCCATCATCGGCGCGGCGGTGTGCCCGCCGTGCAGCATCGCCGGCTCGGCGCTGACGTCGGGCGGCGGTGCGCTGGTCGGCGCCGGCATCGGCGCGGTCGGCGGCACGGTGGTCGGGGCCGCAGTCCAGCCGCCGGTGTACGTGGGACACTAAGCGTTTTCGAGCGAAGCGGATACCGGTTCGTGTGAGGAAAGCGCGTCGAGCAAAAAGAGCGTTTTCGAGCGAAGTGGGTACCGGTTCGCGTGAAGAAAACGCGTTGAACAAAAGCAAGAGCCCCTGCTTTGATCCCATCAAAGCAGGGGCTCTGGACGTCGTGCGCTTGCCCCCATCCGGGCTGCTTGCTGTCTGCTCGCAACGCCTCAGCGTAGCTGCCAGCCACGGACGATTGTCTTGATCAGCCCGACAAAAGTAACAGCCCATGCGAGAAGCGCCACATAGATGAAAAGGTGAGGAACGATTTCCAGAAACGGAAGATCCATCGCGCGCGCCATCTGCCAGGTCGCCATCGTATACATGCCAAGCGGAAACACCGCTCCCCAGTAGAGCGGGTCGTAATGGAACGGAAACCGCATAAAGACATAGCGCCATATTCCGAGCAAAAGGAGCATGGGTATCCACCACGTCCCGGTCGCCCAATAGAACACCGTGAACCCTTTGAGGAACGGCAGCAGCGACTGGAGATACGGAGCGGCCTCGGATGCATTCTCGATCAGGAGGGCCCCCGCAAGAGTCGAAATCGCCATGGCGCCCATATTGATCCAGTAGGGCGGCGACAGGTCCCCCGGCGAGAAGTCGAAAAAGGTGTAGCGGTAGAAGATCAGCGCGATCATCCAGATGTACAGCATGCCGCCCCACAGCCACATGGACAGCGCGAGAAAATTGATCTCCAGGCGATAGGGTTGCGGCCATCGCGCGGCGATCAACGCACCGAGAACCGCGATCGATTGCGTCGACACGACCGCAAGCAGCCATCCGCCATTGATGCCCTCCGCAAGCGTCGGCTTGTGCTGCTTCACGGAGAAGGCGGTGAATATGGTATAGATCAGCACGATCCACATTGCGGTTGCCAGAGTCCACAGGATGAAAGCGATGTGAGGATCGTCCGCGATGATGATGAATTGACTGCCGAGGACGCAGGAGCCGGCGACGAAGGTAAGAAAGCCCGGAGCGCGCTGGTGGTCGATCAGGTCGGCGAGAAACGGCTTTGGATATCGCGCCATGCGCACGACGGTCAGCACCAAGAGACTGCAATAGGCGACCAGATTGATCGCAAAGAGCGCCTTCGCCAGAATCGGCATCGCCAGCTGATTGGCCGCGAGGGAGACAATCCCGGTGGCCATGACCATCGCAAAATAGGCGGGCGACAGATCCCTGGTCGCGTCCAGCGCCGACCGGAATTGGCGCGCCGCGCTCATATCGAACCGATCGCCGAAAATCTGCCGGCGCAATCGGGCCGGCGGGGGTCAAGCGGCAGGTCCTGCTTGTGTTTCATGCGAGGGGTCTCGCTCTGCTATGGTGCGCAACTTTCAATATTGCAGATAATAATGCGTGATCAGATTCATCTCGATAAATATGACGATCAAAATCGCATTGAACGCCCACGCAAAGGTCAAGAACCGGGCCAGCATACGCCAGTACTGCTCGCGGACATTGTCCGAGCAGCGCCAGATCGAAACGAGAATCCAGACCGTATAAGGAATAAAGCAAAGCACAAGAATCTGACGCAGCGCAACGGCGTCGGCAAGAAATGCAAACAGATATACTGCAATCAGCGCGCCGCTGACGGCGACCCCGTACAGCCAGAACACTCTCCAAAGCGGCTGCTGTCCTCGCCATGCGGAAAGCTCGGGAGCAAAGAACCGGGCGGCGAAATGAGTCATGCCGGTCCCCGTGATGATGTTGCGCGGGTGCCGCAGGACCATGGCGCTGCCATGTCCTGACCGGAACGCATCAGTGATCCGGACGCCGTTATCTCGTTTTCCGCGCCAGCGTACCGTCTGTCGCCTGGATGGACAACGGCGTTTGCAAAAGCGCGGGTCAAAGCCAGCCTCCGCTCAATGGTTGCTGTATTCTGAAATTAAAGCGCCTTGTTGCTCTCCTTCACCTTCTCGGCATCGAGATAGACTTCGCCGCCCATCTGCCTGAACTTCTCCGACATCTGTCGCATCCCGGCTTCGGCCTCATCCTTCGAGACGGCCCTGCGGGCCTCCTCAGGATGAGGGGGAAGGCCGGAGGTCGTCTGCGCGTCCAGCCCCAGCGCCGCCTTCTCGTTGTCGCCGAGGCTCGCCGCATAGTCACGCACGTCCTGCGTGATCTTCATCGAGCAGAATTTCGGCCCGCACATCGAGCAGAAATGCGCGACCTTGTGCGCGTCCTTCGGCAGCGTCTCGTCGTGATATTCGCGCGCGGTGTCGGGATCGAGTCCGAGATTGAACTGGTCCTCCCAGCGGAAGTCGAAACGCGCGCGCGAGAGCGCGTCGTCTCTGAGCTGCGCCGCCGGATGGCCCTTGGCGAGGTCAGCCGCGTGCGCCGCGATCTTGTAGGCGATCGCGCCTTCCTTCACGTCGTCGCGGTCAGGCAGGCCGAGATGCTCCTTCGGCGTCACGTAGCAGAGCATGGCGCAGCCGAACCAGCCGATCATGGCGGCCCCGATCGCGCTCGTAATGTGGTCGTAGCCCGGGGCGATGTCGGTCGTCAGCGGCCCGAGCGTGTAGAATGGCGCCTCGCCGCACTCCTTGAGCTGCTTGTCCATGTTGATCTTGATCTTGTGCATCGGCACGTGGCCGGGGCCCTCGATCATGACCTGGCAGCCCTTGTTCCAGGCGATCTGCGTCAGTTCGCCGAGCGTCTCCAGTTCGGCGAACTGCGCGCGGTCGTTGGCATCGGCGATCGAGCCCGGCCGCAGGCCGTCGCCGAGCGAGAAGCTCACATCATATTTGCGCATGATGTCGCAGATCTCGCCGAAGCGCTCGTAGAGGAAGCTCTCCTTGTGCCGCGACAGGCACCACTTGGCCATGATCGAGCCGCCGCGCGAGACGATGCCGGTGACGCGGTTCGCGGTCAGCGGCACATAGGCGAGCCGCACGCCGGCATGGATGGTGAAATAGTCCACGCCCTGCTCGCACTGCTCGATCAGCGTATCCTTGTAGACCTCCCAGTCGAGCTTGACCGGATCGCCGTTGACCTTCTCCAGCGCCTGGTAGATCGGCACGGTGCCGATCGGGATCGGCGCATTGCGGATGATCCATTCGCGCGTGTTGTGGATGTTGCGGCCGGTGGAGAGGTCCATCACCGTGTCGGCGCCCCAGCGGATCGCCCACACCATCTTCTCCACCTCCTCCTCCACCGAGGAGGTGACCGCGGAATTGCCGATATTGGCGTTGATCTTCACGAGGAAGTTGCGGCCGATGATCATCGGCTCAAGCTCGCCGTGATTGATGTTGGCGGGGATGATCGCACGTCCGCGCGCGACTTCCTCGCACACGAATTCCGGCGTGATGAAAGGCGGGATCGCGGCGCCGAAGCTCTCGCCGTCGGCGATCGCTGTCTGCGCGCGCTCCAGCATCTTCCTGCGGCCGAGGTTTTCGCGCTCGGCGACATAGATCATTTCCTTGGTGACGACGCCGGCGCGCGCCCATTCGAGCTGGGTGGCCGGCAAAGGAGCGTTCTTGCCGTCGTGCGCCCGCAGCGGGCGATATTTCACCGGGAACTCGCGCGCCAGATGCGTGCCCGACGCGTTGCCGTTGTCGACCGGCTTTATCTCACGCCCGTCGTACTCTTCGACGCCGCCACGCTCGCGCACCCATTGGATGCGCGGGCGCGGCAGGCCTTGCTCCACGTCGATCGACGCGGCCGGATCGGTGTAGGGGCCCGAGGCGTCATAGACGCGCACGGGCTCCTCGCCGGACGTTTCCGACAGCGCGATCTCGCGCAGCGGGACCCGAAGGTCGGGTGCCGCTTCGGGCACCGCGTGAACCTTGCGCGAGGCGGGCAGCGGCCCGGTCGTGATCTTGGGCAGCGTGACCTTCGGGTCGTGGATGTTCATTTTCTCTTTCTCCGTTTTTCCGCCTTGCGGCGCGCGGCGCCGCGGCTGCGTGCGGCGGCGCGCACGCGGGGCCGCGAGGCCGTACCGGCCACGGCGAGATACTGGTCGCCGCCATAGCCCTGCCAGGCGAGAATGATGCCGATCACGGTCACGATGATGCCGCAGATCGTGAGCGTGGCCGGCTCCGCGAACAGGGCGCCGCCGATCAGTTCGACTTGGCGCGGCAGCAGGATGCGCAGCGCGCCGCCGATCACCATGAGCCAACCCAGGATGGTGACCAGGATGCGCCAGCCGCCGCTCCACAGATTGTGGGCGATGACGATGGCGAGACCCGCCGCCAGCGTGAGCAGTCCCGACAGATAGATCAGCGCGGGACTGCGCAGGAATTCGTCGGCGAGCCCGCGAAACGCAACCGCGTTGAACAGCATTCCGAGCCCGACCACGATCATGATCGGCCCGGCAATCCTCGCGATATATTCCGATTTCTGCATTGCCGTCTCCCCCTGTGCAAATGCGGAAAACGCGTGGACGCTCGCAAACCAACAAACGCGTCCGAACGGCTGGGCGAGGGAGGGGTTTTTGAAGTCCCGTCCCTTCGCCGGCATGACCCGGATCAGGTTCGAAGGGTCTCCGCGCTGCCTCGACTCGACAAGGCGATCGGTATCTCAGCCCCTTGCGGGACTCCCCTGGGAACGGCGCTAATGTAGGCCGGTGCGGCGCGGTGTCAACGCACCGGCGGGCGTTATCGGGGACTTATTCGGGCTGGAAAATGGCCCGGATCAGGTCGCGATAGAGCAGGATCTGGCGCGGCAGGATGCTCGGATCCTTCAGCAGGCGGCCGAGAATGAGGCCGCCCTCGACATTGGAGGCGGCCATGTCGGCGAGCGCCTCGAGATCGATTTCGCGGCGCGGCGGATAACGCCGTGCGATCGCCTGCAGCCGCTCCAGGAAGCGTTCGCGCCAGCGCAGCACGCTCTGCGCGTTGAGCGTGCGGACATCCTGATTGAAAAGCTGGTCCTGATAGCAGAACGAGGCGGCAAGGCAGCCCGGATGGGCTTCGGGCAGATTGCCCAGGGTCTCGGCGAAGAGCTTGAGTGCGACCAGAAGGCCGTGCAGCGGATCGTCGTTGAGCTCGTCGGCGCGGCTGAAAATCTCGTCGAGCACTTTCTTGTCGTGCTCGATGTAGCGCAGCATCATCGCCTTCGCGAGCGCGCCCTTGTCGCGGAAATGATAGAAGAAGCCGCTCTTGGTGATGCCGGCAGCCGCGATCAGTTCCTCGATGGAGGTCGCCGCGAAGCCCTTGGCGAGGACGGCGGCCTCGGCCAGTTCGAGAATGCGTTCGCGCGTATCCGGGCCCCGGCGGGCGGCTTTTTCGAGCATGGCTGACTGTACCACGAGTCCAGTTGACGGCCGCATGGCGGCGGGACGGCGCGCGCAGCAGGGCAAAACGCGGCCGGATGGACTTGACCGCGAGTGTTCTAGCCGGCGGCGGGGCTTTTCGTAAAGTCCGCGCCGACACGGTGACCGCGGTCCGCCGGCCTTTTGCCTGCGGCCGACACCGACAATCCCTATCTGGCCGGCTTTCCCGCGTGCCCGCGCGGGTGCTGCGCGCTTTCGCGGAACGAACCACGACAGGAGACAATGATGTCCAAATACCGCAATGCCTTGCCGCAACTGGGCGAAGGCCTCTTTCTCACCGACGGCGGCCTCGAGACGACGCTGATCTTTCACGACGGGATCGATCTGCCGTACTTCGCGAGCTTCGATCTGCTTAAAAGTGCCGAAGGCGCCGCGCGCCTGCGCGCCTATTACGAGCGCTATATCGCGATGGCAAAGCGCGCGCGGACCGGCTTCGTGCTGGAAGGCGTCACCTGGCGGGCGAGCCCGGACTGGGGCAAGAAGCTCGGTTATGCGCCGGCTGCGCTCGCGCAGGCCAACCGCAAGGCGGTCGCGCTGATGGCCGACCTGCGTCGCCGGCACGAAAGCGCGCAGACGCCGATCGTGATCTCCGCCAATATCGGGCCGCGCGGCGACGGCTATCGCGTGGCGAGCGCGATGAGTGCGGCCGAGGCCCAGGATTATCACGGCTTTCAGGCCGGCGTGTTCCGTGACACCGAGGCCGACATGATATCGGCCTTCACGCTCAACTATGCCGAGGAAGCGATCGGCATTGCACGTGCGGCGAAGGCGGCGGACATGCCGGTGGTGATCTCGTTTACGGTGGAGACTGACGGCCGGCTGCCGAACGGGCAGACGCTGAAAGACGCCATCGTGCAGACCGACCGCGAGACCGGCAATACGCCGGCCTATTATATGCTCAATTGCGCGCATCCGGCGCATTTCGCCGATGCGCTGGCGCGCAACGAAAGCTGGATCGGGCGTCTGCGCGGCATCCGCGCCAATGCCTCGATGCGCAGCCATGCCGAACTCGATGCGGCGCCCGACCTCGATATCGGCGATCCCGCCGATCTTGGTCGCCGCTACCGCGACCTGCGTGCGCGGCTGCGCCACGTCAATGTGTTGGGCGGCTGCTGCGGCACGGACCATCGCCATGTCGAGGAAATCTGCATGGCCTGCACGGAGGTGGCGGCCTGAACCGCCGGCGCCGAAGGCGCGCCTCGACGGATGAAGGCGGTCCGGACCTCATGATGGGAGACGCGGGCCTCGCCTTTCCGGTGAGGCCCATTCCTCACCATCGGGAACGCTACGGCAGCTTGCTCACCGCCACCCGCACATTGCCGTCGGCCTCGGCGACGATGCGCAGCGTGCGCGAATCGAATTCGATCCCGACCAGACGCAGGCCGGTCACCGCGGCATCGACCTTCACGTTGTTCGATTGCTGGCGGAAGTCGGCGATCGCGCGTTCGATGCTGGTGCGGGCGCTGGCCGCGAATGGCTTGAGGTCGACGACGGCGTTCTTTTCCAGCGCGCTCTGCAGATAGGGCAAAGCGGCTTGCGCCGCCGCGCCGAGCAATCCGAATGCGGCTTCCGATTCCACCGCCAGCGACAGGTCCGTCATGCGCAGGATTTGCTGCTCGCGATCGAGCGTCGGTTTGCCCCAGATGTGGATCGTCGCCTCGGTGCCGAAGCCGAACCAGCTTTTCTTCTCCTTGGCGTTGACGAGAAGCGAGATCAGGAGCCGCTCGCCCGACGCCGACATGTTCGCGCGCCGGACAGTCACTTCCGCCGGGCCGCTGCCGTCCTCGGGGAATTTGCGGTCCTTCATCTGGGTTTCGAGCAGCTTGTTGATCTCGGTGAACGGTACGTCGACCGGCACGCCGATATTGACGCGGCCTTGATCGAGCGGCGGCACAAGTTCGAGCTGGGCGGGGAACGGGCAGTGCGGCGTGCTCGCGTTCGGCACGATGCGGGTGTCGGCCTGCACGCCAACGGTGAGCGTGACGGCGTTGGCGTCGATGCGCGGCTGCGCGGCGAAGGCGCGCGTCGGCCGCATTTCGAGCCAGAGGTCAGGCATGCCGGTCTTGCCGCCGCCGAGCGGGATCGCGCGGCACATCTTTGCCCATTCGCGCCGCGCCGCCTGTTCGATGAACGGATCGCCGCGCAGACGGTTCTGCAGCGCTGTGATCTGCTCGTTGACCGCGCGGTCGATGAGCGGCTTGACCTCGCGCGACACGCTCAGCCGCGCGCCCGCGATCGAGAGCGAGCCTTCGCCGAGCGTGACCTGGCCGGTGAGGTTGGGCTCGATCCGCCAGTTGGCGCCGATCGCCGGACGCGAACTGACCGCGACCTGGCCGCGTATGTCGGCGCGCTGGTCGAGCACCTTGCCGGTCACGTTCTGCACGTCGCGGCCGAGATTCTGGTTGAGAAGGCTCGTGATCGTGCCGCCGAGATTGGCGGCGCCGGTGGCGAGCTGGCCGGTGACGCGCAGGGCGCCGTTGATGCCGGTGGAGATCGTGAGCGCTTCCGGCCGCCCGCTCACCGCGATCGGCGTGCGCGCGACGGTGAATCCGATATCGGCCTTGGACAGCAATTTGCTCAGCGGATTGTCCTGCTTGCCGCTGAGATCGCGCGGGGCGTTGGCTTCCATCGCCTCGCGGATTGCCGGCAGCGTGATGGCCACCGGCGCGATGATGACGGACGCGCGTGTGGCCGGTGGCAGCGGCGGCAATTCGGCAAGCGACGGCAGTCGCGCCGGCGCGGCCGCCTGCCGCGGCCAGAAATAGTCCATCGTCCACAGGCTGACCGTGAACGATACCGCCACGATCAGCGTAGCGAGGAGGACCCTGCCCAGGATCGCGATCATGCCGATGCCCGCTCGCGGTGAGTCGCAAGTCTAGGACGGAACGGGGCGCGGCGGTACGCCCGATTTGCGCCGGTGCGGCGGGCGCGCCGCGCTAGCCGCTTCTGCCGGCGCGGTGCAGCTTCAGGAGCGCATAGACCGCTTCGTTGGCGGGCACCGCAACGCCACTCTCGCGGCCGAGCTGCACGACCTTGCCGGCCAGCCAGTCGAGTTCCAGCCGGTTGCCGCGCTCCAGGTCGTGGCACATCGAGGCCTTCATGGTCGGCGGCGCCTTGGCGGCGAAGTCCATGCGGTCGGCGACATAGCCGTCCTCGAGCGGTACGCCCTGTGCGCGGCCGACCAGCATCGTCTCCTGCATCAGCCGATGCAGGAAGGCGCGCGTGTCAGGGTCGGCCATGATCGGCCCCAGCGGCGAGCGCGTGGCGGACGTGATGCCGGACAGGCCGACGAGGAAGATGAATTTCAGCCAGCGGTCGCGATTGATCGCGTCCGAGAGCGTGATGTCGAGGCCGGCCGCCTTGGCGGCATCGGTGAAGGCTGCGAGCGCGGCATCCGGCCTGCCGTCGACGCGCCCGATGCGCATGGTCGCGAACGGGCTCGTGTGGCTGATGACGCCGGGCTTCTCGATCACGGAAGCGATCTGGGCGATGCCGCCGACCACGCAGTCGGCGCCGAGGATCGGGGCCATGCGCTCGACGCTGTCGACGCCGTTCTGCAGCGTGATCACGCGCGTCTGCGGCCCCACGAGCGAGCGCGCCTGCCCGGCGGCTGTCTCGGTGTCCCACAGCTTGACCGCGAACAGCACGATGTCGACGGGCCCGACATCCTCGGGACGCGGCGTTGCCTTGACGTCCTTCAGATGCAAGTCGCCGTGCGTGCTCGCGATCCGCAATCCGTCCTTGCGGATGGCATCGAGATGCGTGCCGCGCGCGATGAAATGCACCTCGTGTCCGGCCATCGCAAGACGCGCGCCGAAATAACCGCCAACCGCTCCTGCCGCCATCACCGCGATGCGCATCGTGTCCCTCGCACTGTGTTTGCGGCGATCATGCCGTCATGGCCGTGCGAGTCCAGTTCGTTCGCCGAATGGCTCTCATTCACGGTCGCGATGCCAGCCGACGACGGCGTCGGGAATGCTGTCGGTGGAGGCGAAATACGGCTTGATGTCGAGAAGCGGTGTGCCGTCGAGGCAGTCGAGGCCGCGCACGAAGACGTTCGTGCCTTCGACCTTCAGGAGCGGGACCACGCTGAGTGCGATCGGGTTCGGCCGGGCCGGCGAGCGCAGCGCGAACGTGCCGCGGCCGGTGCCGTGATAGCGCGGGACCTGGAATACGAGGTCGCGACGCGAGCGGTCCATCCAGTAAAGGACGATGAGGTGGGAGCAGGTCTCCACCCCCGCGAGCGCCTGCGCCCAGCGCGGATCGACCGCGAGCGTGCAGACCGCCTCCGCCTCGCGCCCGTTCTTGGGGCAGTCGGCACGCCGCTGCCAGGGCGTGCGGATGCGGCCGATATAATAAAGCGTGGCGTCGCCGCGGGGCGGCAGTTCGACCGCGATTTCGCCCTCGCGGGCGCCGAATTCGGCGGTCGGGCTGTTGGATTGCGTGGACATGAAATGACCCTAGGCGACCGGGCCGTCCTTGGGCAATGCGACCGAGGCGGGGTGGGGCAAGGATGCGCCGGTGGCCACCATGAGAGCCAAAGTGCGGTCCGGATGCGAAAAAACGCTCTGTGGGCTTGCGCCCATCGAATTGCCGTATAAAGATATCCTTATATAGTTTTTGACTTTCCCAGGTCCTGGCCCCGATGTTCGCCGACAAGCTGCCGTTCGACCTCGTCCATAATGCGCTCCGGGCCGCGGCCGAGGGCACGCGCCTGCGCATCCTGGCGCTGTTGACCGAGGCCGAACTGACTGTCTCCGACCTCACCGAAATCCTGCGCCAGTCGCAGCCGCGCATCTCGCGCCATCTGAAGCTGCTCTCCGAAGCCGGCCTGATCGAGCGCCACCGCGAAGGCGCCTGGGCTTTCTTCCGCGTGACCGACCGTGGCGGCGGTGCCGGGATGGTGCGGCTCCTCTCCGAATATCTCGATCCCGAAGACCCTACACTGGCGCGCGACCGCGAGCGGCTGGCGGCGGTGCGCCAGGCGCGCGCCAAGGCCGCGCAGGACTATTTCAGCGCCCATGCTGCGGAATGGGACCGCATCCGCAAGCTGCATGCGGCCGACGCGGCGGTGGAGGCCGCGATCGTCGATGCATTGAAGGAGTGGCCGTTCCGCTCGCTGCTCGATCTCGGCACCGGGACCGGACGCATGCTTGAGTTGTTCGGACCGTCCATCGAGCGCGGGCTCGGGGTCGATCTGTCGCCGGCGATGCTCAATCTCGCGCGCGCGCGGCTCGACCGGGCGGGGCTGCGCCATTGCAGCGTACGGCAAGGCGACATCTATCATCTTGCGCTGCCGCGCGAGTCCTTCGACGTCATCATCATCCATCAGGTGCTGCATTTTCTCGAAGATGGTGCGCGTGCAGTGCGCGAGGCGGCGCGTTTGCTCGAGCCGGGTGGCCGGCTGCTGGTGGTCGACTTCGCCCCGCACGATCTCGAATTCCTGCGCGAGGAGCACGCGCATCGCCGCCTCGGCTTTGCCCCCGAGATTGTCTCGCAATGGCTTGCTGCGGCCGGCCTCGACGTGACCATGCAGCGCAATATCGCGCCCGAGCCCGGCTCCGAGGGCAAGATCGCGGTCTCGCTGTGGCTTGCGCGCGATCCGCGTGCCGCCTCTGCCGGCCGCCGGGAGGTCGCGTGATGGCCCCGACCCGCGCCAGCCGCTGGAGCACGACCGGGCAACCGCGCCGCATCAATGTCTCCTTCGAGTTTTTCCCGCCGAAGACCGAGGAGATGGAGCGGCAGCTCTGGGAGGCGATCGAGCGGCTCGCGCCGCTCGCGCCCAAATTCGTCTCGGTCACCTACGGCGCCGGCGGCTCCACGCGCGAGCGCACGCACGCGACCGTCAAGCGCATCGTCAACGACACCGCGCTGACGCCGGCCGCGCACCTGACCTGCGTCGACGCCACGCGCGACGAGGTCGATGCGGTGATCCGCAACTATCACGCCGCGGGCGTACGCCATATCGTGGCGCTGCGCGGCGATCCGGTCGGCGGCATCGGCGTGCCCTATGCGCCGCATCCGGGCGGCTACGTCAACGCGGCCGACCTCGTCGCGGGCATCAGGCGCATCGCCGATTTCGAGGTGTCGGTCTCCGCCTATCCCGAGAAGCATCCCGACAGCCCGACGGTCGATGCCGACATCGACATGCTCGAGGCCAAGGTGGATGCCGGCGCAAGCCGCGCGATCACGCAGTTCTTCTTCGAGAACGATCTTTATTTCCGCTATCTCGACCGCGTGCGTGCGCGGGGCATCATGATCCCGGTCGTGCCGGGAATCTTGCCGGTGCAGAACTTCAGGCAGGCGAAGAATTTCGCCGAGCGCACCGGCGCCTCCGTGCCGCGCTGGCTGGCCGAGCGCTTCGAAGGGCTCGACGAGGATCTCGCCACCCGCAAGCTGATCGCTGCCGCGGTCGCCGCCGAACAGGTGATCGATCTCGTCGACAATGGCGTCACCGATTTTCATTTCTATACGATGAACCGCGCCGATCTCGTCTACGCGATCTGCCATCTGCTCGGCCTGCGGCCGGCGACTAAAGCTGCTGCGTAGGAAAATCAATGTCCGCGTTGCCGTTGTCGAAAATCGAACAGGAATTCCACCGTCTCGCGGCCGAGCGCATTCTCGTGCTCGACGGCGGCATGGGCACGATGATCCAGTCGCTGAAATTCAGCGAGGCGGATTTCCGCGGCGCGCGTTTTGCCGATCACGCCCACGACCTGCGCGGCAATAACGACCTTCTCATCCTTACGCAGCCGGACGCGATCCGCGACATCCATCTCGCCTATTACCGCGCGGGCGTCGACATTGCCTCGACCAACACCTTCTCCTCGACCGCGATCGCGCAGGCCGACTACAGGCTCGAAAGCGCCGTCGCCGAGCTCAACCGCGAAGGCGCGCGGCTGGTGTGCGAGGCCGCCGCCATCGTCCAGAAGGAGGACGGCCGCCGCCGCTTTGTCGCCGGCGCCATTGGGCCGACCAACCGCACGGCGTCGATCTCTCCCGACGTCAACAATCCGGGCTTCCGCGCCGTCACCTTCGACGAACTGAAAGCCGCTTACGGTGAGCAGGCGGCGGCCCTTCTGGAGGGCGGCGTCGACATCCTGCTGCTGGAGACGATCTTCGACACGCTCAACGCCAAGGCCGCGCTCGCCGCCATCGCCGAACTCGAGGACGCGCGCGGCGAGAAAATCCCGGTGATGATTTCCGGCACGATCACCGACCTGTCGGGGCGCATGCTGTCGGGCCAGACGCCGGAAGCGTTCTGGAATTCGGTGCGCCATGCGGCGCCGCTTACCATCGGGCTCAATTGCGCGCTTGGCGCCAAGGAAATGCGCGCGCACATGGCCGAGATCGCGCGCGTTGCCGATACGCTGACCTGCGCTTATCCGAATGCCGGGCTGCCCAACGAATTCGGCCTCTATGACGAGAGCCCCGAATACATGGCCGGGCTGCTCAGCGAATTCGCCGATGCCGGGCTCGTCAACGTCGTCGGCGGCTGCTGCGGCACGGCGCCCGATCATCTGCGCGCGATCGCACAGGCGGTCGCCGGCAAGCCGCCGCGCAAGCCGCCCGCGATCAAGCGCATGCTGCGCCTCTCCGGCCTCGAAGCTTTCACGCTGACGCCGGAAATCCCGTTCGTGAATGTCGGCGAGCGCACGAACGTCACCGGCTCGGCGAAATTCCGCAAGCTGGTCACGGCCGGCGATTATGCCGCCGCGCTTGCGGTCGCGCGCGACCAGGTGGAGAACGGCGCGCAGGTCATCGACGTCAACATGGACGAGGGCCTGCTCGACTCGCAGGCCGCGATGACGACTTTCCTCAACCTGATCGCGGCCGAGCCCGACATTGCGCGCGTGCCGGTGATGATCGATTCCTCGAAATTCGAGGTGATTGAAGCCGGGCTGAAATGCGTGCAGGGCAAGGCGGTGGTCAATTCGATCTCGCTGAAGGAAGGCGAGGCGGCGTTCGTCGCGCAGGCGCGCACCGTGCGCCGCTACGGCGCGGCGGTCGTCGTCATGGCGTTCGACGAGCAGGGTCAGGCCGATACGTTCGAGCGCAAGACGCGGATCTGCAAGCGCGCCTACGACATTCTGGTCGACAAGGTCGGTTTCCCGCCCGAGGACATCATCTTCGACCCGAACATTTTTGCGGTCGCGACCGGCATCGAGGAACACAACGGTTACGGCGTCGCCTTCATCGAGGCCGTGCGCTGGATCCGGCAGAGTCTGCCGCACGCGCATGTCTCAGGCGGCGTCTCCAACCTGTCCTTCTCGTTCCGCGGCAACGAACCGGTGCGCGAGGCGATGCATTCGGTATTCCTCTATCATGCCATCAAGGCGGGCATGGATATGGGCATCGTCAACGCCGGACAGATGGCGGTCTATGACGACCTCGATCCGGAATTGCGCGAGGCCTGCGAGAACGTGGTGCTCAACCGCCGCGCCGACGCCGCCGAGCGGCTGCTCGACATCGCCAAGCGTTTTCAGGGCAAGGGCAGGGAAAAGAACGAAGCCGATCTCGCCTGGCGCGAGTGGCCGGTCGGCAAGCGGCTTTCGTACGCGCTCGTGCACGGCATCACCGATTTCATCGTGGACGACACCGAGGAAGCGCGCAAGGCAACCACGCGCCCGCTCGACGTGATCGAAGGGCCGTTGATGGACGGCATGAACGTGGTCGGTGACCTGTTCGGCTCGGGCAAGATGTTCCTGCCGCAGGTCGTCAAATCCGCACGCGTGATGAAACAGGCGGTCGCTTATCTGATGCCGTTCATGGAGGCGGAGAAGGCGGCTAACGACAAGGGCCAGAGCCACTCCAACGGCAAGGTGCTGCTGGCCACCGTCAAGGGCGACGTGCACGACATCGGCAAGAACATCGTGGGCGTCGTGCTCCAGTGCAACAATTACGAGGTCATCGATCTCGGCGTCATGGTGCCGGCGGCGAAAATCATCGAGACCGCGAAAAGTGAGCAGGTCGATATCATCGGACTCTCCGGGCTGATCACGCCCTCGCTCGACGAGATGTGCCATGTGGCGGCGGAGATGGAGCGCGAGCAGCTCGATCTGCCGCTCCTGATCGGCGGTGCCACCACAAGCCGCGTGCATACGGCGGTGAAAATCCATCCCAATTACCGCAAGGGCCAGACGGTCTATGTCACCGACGCAAGCCGGGCCGTGGGCATCACCTCCGCACTGATGTCGCGGGACCAGCGGCCGGTTTATATCTCGGAAGTGCGCGAGGAATATGCGCGCATCGCCGAAGCGCATGCGCGTGCGCAGGACGACAAGAAGCGGCTCTCGCTTGCCGATGCGCGCGCCAATGCTCTCAAGCTCGACTGGGCGAGCTATGCGCCGCCGCGGCCGCAATTCCTCGGCACTAAGGTCCTTGCCGATTATCCGCTTGCCGAGCTCATCCCCTATATCGACTGGACGCCCTTCTTTTCGACCTGGGAATTGCTCGGCACGTTCCCAGCCATTCTCGACGACGGCAAGTTCGGTCCGGCCGCGCGCGCTCTCTACGACGACGCGCAGAAGATGCTCGAAACCATCGTGCGCGAAGGCTGGTTCACGGCGGCGGGACTCGTCGGGTTCTGGCCGGCGGCGTCGGAGGGCGACGACATCGTCGTGCTCGACGAGACGCGCACGCGTCCGGTCGCCACGCTGCATACGCTGCGCCAGCAGCTTGCGCGCCGCGAGGGCCGCGCCAATCTGGCGCTCGCCGATTTCGTCGCCCCGCGCGCGAGCGGGCGCGCTGATCATATCGGCGCCTTCGTCGTCACCGCCGGCATCGGGGAAGACGCGGTCGCCGACCGCTTCAAGCATGCCAACGACGATTATTCGGCGATCATGATCAAGGCGCTGGCCGACCGTCTCGCGGAAGCCTTCGCCGAGCGCCTGCACGAGCGCGTGCGCAAGGAATTCTGGGGCTACGCCGCCGACGAGGCGCTCACGCCTGTCGAGCTGATCGGCGAGAAATACCGTGGCATCCGGCCCGCGCCCGGCTATCCCGCCCAGCCCGACCATACCGAAAAGGCGACGCTGTTCGGCCTCATCGACGGCGAGGAAAAGATCGGCGTGAAACTGACCGAGAGCTTTGCGATGTGGCCGGGCGCTTCGGTGTGCGGGCTCTATTTCAGCCACCCGCAGAGCCAGTATTTCGGCGTCGGCAAGATCAACCGCGACCAGGTGGAGGATTATGCGCGGCGCAAGGGCTGGACCATGGCCGAGGCGCAGAAATGGCTCGCGCCGATCCTCAATTACGATCCGGTGACCGAAGCACGCAAGGACGCGGCGGCTTGAGGACGCGTGCGCGCGTTTCGTGCCGGTCCCGAAAACTAGTCCGGCACCTTGCTGCCGTCCGCCGCGATCACCGCAAACCGGTCGTTGAGCGCTGCGAGCGCGTTGCGTTGCACTTCGGCCGCCGGCACGGCGATGCCGCTGAGCGGATCGGGCAGGTCGCGCGTCGCCGTCGCCGCCGCCACGACCGTCGCCTTTAGTCCAAGATCGATCGCCGCGCGCGCGGTCGCTTCCACGCACATATGGGTCATGAAACCCGCAATCACGATCTCTTTCCTGTCGAGCGCATCGAGCGCGGCTTTCAGCTCGGTGCCGGCGAAGGCATTGGGCAGGCCCTTCTCGATCACGCGCTCGTCCGGCTGCGGCGCCGCCTGTGACACGATGGCAAAACCCGGCGTGTCGGGCCCGAACGCACCGCCCGGCCGGCCCTTATGCCGGACGTGAATGACCGGCGTGCCCGCCTTGCGCGCGCGCGCGAGCAGTGCGGCGATCTCGCCGAGCGCCGCCTGCACGCCGGACAGGGGCAGCCGCCCATCGAGATATTCGTGCTGGGCGTCGATCACGACGAGCGCCGCCTGCGAGAGCGACGAGGGTGCCGGCGTGACGCCGGCAAGTTCGAGCAGGGTCTTCGGACGGACGATCGATTGCATAGGGGGTCTCCGGCACGGGCCTTCAAAAAACGGACACCGGAGACGGTGTCTCCGGTGTCCGCCGACACTTGGGCCGCTTTTTCCGTTAGCAACGGCGTCGGTCTGGCTCTTGGTTTTCCCTACGATCCTTCAACCTAGAACGCGCCCAGCACAACCGCGCCGACGAACACAAAGGCGGCGCAGAGAGCCAGGACATTCAGTCTCAAGGCAAGGTCCACATCGGCCTCCCTTCGCTGGCTAGTAACGAAAGTCTAACAGAGGCTCGGGGAGCCCCGAAGCAGGAAACGCGAAGGAAGCCAAAAAGTGCCGTCGCGCTGTCCACAATCTGGGGATTTCTGACTCAAGGCATTGTTTTTTATGAAAAATATACGGGAACCCGGCCCAGGACAGCTCCCCTTAAGTGATTGATTTTGAACGTATGCCGTGCCCGCCTACAATGTAATCGACGGTTGTGGATTGGATATGGAACCCGCATTCCACGTGGTCCTCCTCACTCCCGCTCGATCGCCGAGACGATCCGCTGGGTCAGGCGGCGGGCCACCGGAATCGCGAAAAATGCCGACACCGCTGCGATCGGCCAGGTGACGAAATAGGCCCTTACCCAATGTCGCAGGAAATCGGGCGGGAAGCCGAGATTGAGGGCGGTGACGAGCAGGGTGACCATGAATACGATCATGGCCGTCATGACGACGGGGAAAATGTATCTGGCCTTGCCCTCCATGCGACCCCGCTCAGCGGCGCCGGACGCGCCGGTTCCCGATAGCGCAACGGTAAGGTTAATCAATTCCTGCCTGCAAGCATTGAAAGCGCGTTAACGCAGTCGTTCGCATTCTCCGCGTCATGGCGGGGACCGTGCGTCTTGCATATGTGGGCATGGCCGGCGCGGCGGCGGCGCTTTTGGCGCTCGCCGGCTGCGGACGCAATTATTTTTTCGAAGCGCGCGACCCGTGGCGACGCGAGGCCGAGGTCGCCTGCCTCAAATCGGGCGCGATCCGCGAGAGTCAGGTGCTGCTGCGCGCCGAGCCGATCAACGGGCCCGGCATGTGCGGGGCGGATTATCCGCTCAAGGTCACGGCACTCGGGGAGAGCGCGGCACTCGCCTATACCGGCAGCATCCGTCCGCCCGCCACGATCCCGTCCGGATATTCCGCCCCGACACGGGTGCCTGCCGCACGAAATTATGCTGGCGCGCGTGCGGACAAGCCGGTTGCGACCGTCGATCCGTCCTATATGCGCGCGGCCGCGCCCGCCGGATCTGAACCGCTGTCGATCGTGCCGCAGAATCTCGCGCCGCGTTTGCTCAACGAGCAGGCGCGCGATCTTGGAGCGCGCCCCGCAACGCCGGGCTATGCGTCGGCACCCCCCGCCGCCCCGGCGCGGCGTCGCTCGATCTTCGATCCGCCGCCGGCAAACGACATCGAGGGCGAGGACGATCCGTATGCGGTCGAGAAAGCCGGCCCGCCGCGCACGCGGGCGGCGCTACCGCCGCGGCCCGAGCGGCCGGCAAATCCGCTGCGCGGCCCGCGCACGCCCTTCACCGGGACGGTCGGGCCGGTGGAGATCAAGCCGACGGCGACGCTCGCCTGTCCAATCGTCTCCGCGCTCGACCGCTGGATCGTTGATTCCATCCAGCCGTCGGCGCTGCGCTGGTTCGGTCAGCCGGTCGCGGAGATCCGGCAGATCTCTGCCTATTCCTGCCGCGGCATGAACGGACAGCGCGGCGCGCGCATCTCCGAGCACGCCTTCGGCAACGCGCTCGACATCGCTTCGTTCGTGCTCGTCGACGGGCGCAAGATCACCGTAAAAAACGGCTGGCACGGCACGCCGGAAGAGCAGGGCTTCCTGCGCGACGTGCAGGGAGCCGCGTGCGAGCAGTTCACGACCGTACTGGCACCGGGCTCCAACCGCTTTCATTACGACCACATCCATGTCGATCTGATGCGGCGGGCGAGCGGACGCGCGATCTGCAATCCCGATGCGGTGCCGGGCGAGGTAGTGGCCGCGCGCGTGGCCAAGGAGCGCGGCTATGCGCGGCGTGGCGAGCCGGCTTTCACCGGATCGATCGCCTCCGCCAAAACCGCAAAAGACAAGACCAGGGCGAAAGCCAAACCGAAGCTGAAGAACCTGTTCCGTCCCGATGAGGACGAGGAAGACTGGGTTGAGCACGACGGCCCGCGCGAGCGCGACGACTGAAACGCGCGAGTGGCGCCGCTCTGGTCCTTCGAGACGGCGGCATCTGGTTTCATCTCTCGCATAGGGAGAGGTCGCGCGCGTAGCGCGCGGGTGAGGGGTTTCGTCGTTGCATTGGCGCGCAGCCCCCTCACCCTGACCCTCTCCCCAACGGGAGAGGAGACTTGCCGGGTTTGCGGCATCTTCAGTGGACAATACGTCGTGCCGTCCCGCTCTCAGCCGCAGCGGCGCAGCAGGATTTTCTTTCCCTGCGGCAGGTCAAGCTCGATATGATGCTCGTCGACGACGCGCAGGCCGTAGGTGAGGCGGGCGCGGATCTGCCCGGTATTGAATTCGTCGACCAAGCGGTAGGCGTCGCCCGCGCGCGTCACCGAAAGATTGCGATAGGCGGGTACGCCGCCGCCGGTATCGGTGCGCCGCTCGCCGGAAAATTCCATATAGTGGCGGCCGCAATCCCTGGCCGGACCTTTTTCGGCGCTGCTCTCGTAGGTCCATTTGCCCGAGACCGGATAGCTCGCCGCGACCGCATAGCCGGCGACGATTGGTAGCGTGACGATCGCTCCGGTTAGGCAGGCCGCGCAGACATCGCGGCTTTTCGAAGGCTTGCGGCGGTCCATGGCGGAAATCTGGTACGTACTCACGGTGTAATGATGACGGGCGCGCGAAAAGTCGATTCGCCTTCCGACTATCTCGAACCATACCATTAACCGCGTGCATGCAGGCGTGCGCGAGATTGCATCGAATGCGATTTAAAATCGGATTGAAGGCCGCGGGTTCCCGCGCTTACGTCGCTGTGCGTTCCTTCGGATCGCCGTAGCCTCCGGCGGTCGGCGTGCGGATCATCACCGCCTCGCCGGAATCGATCACGGTGGCATCGCAGCCCTTGAGCTTTTCGACCCGGCCGTCGTTGCGGCGCACGGCATTCTCGCCGACCTGACCGCTCCTCCCGCCGTCGAGGCCGAACGGCGGCACGCGGCGATGGCCGGACAGGATCGTACATTCCATTTTCTCAAGGAAACGGATCACGCGCAGAATGCCGTCGCCGGCATTCCATTTGCCGCGGCCGCCCGAGCCTTTGCGGATGTGGAAGTCTTCCAGCAGCACTGGGTAGCGGAATTCGAGGATTTCCGGATCGGTCAGCCGCGTGTTGGTCATGTGCGTGTGCACGGCGTCGGTGCCGTCGAAACCGGGGCCGGCCGGTGAGCCCGAGCAGATCGTCTCGTAATACTGATACCTGTCGTTGCCGAAATTGAGGTTGTTCATAGTGCCTTGCGCGCAGGAAAGCGCCCCGAGCGCGCCGAACAGGCAATTGGTCACCGCCTGCGAGGTTTCCACGTTGCCGGCGACGACGGCGGCCGGATATTCGGGCGAGAGCATCGACTTTTTCGGGATCACGATATTGATCGGCCGCAGGCAGCCGGCATTCATCGGGATGTCGTCGTCCACCATGACGCGGAAGACATAGAGCACGGCGGCGCGCGTCACAGGCTCCGGCGCGTTGAAATTGGTCGGCTGCTGCGGCGAGGTGCCGGTAAAATCGATGGTGGCCTCGCGCTTCTTCTTGTCGACCGTGATCTTCACCTTGATGAAGGTGCCCTGGTCCATCTCTAGGGCAAAGGCAGAATCGTGCAGGCGGTCGATCACGCGCCGCACGCTTTCGGCGGCATTGTCCTGCACGTGCTTCATGTAGGCCTTCACGACCGGAAGCGAGAAATGCGCCACCATCTTGCGCAGCTCCTGCACGCCCTTCTCGTTGGCGGCGATCTGCGCCTTGAGGTCGTTGACGTTCTGCACCGGGTTGCGCGCGGGATACTTCGCGCCGGTCAGCGCGGCATGAAGCTCCTTCTCGCGGAAGCGGCCGCGGTCGACCAGCTTGAAATTGTCGAGATAGACGCCCTCCTGCTCGATATTGGTGGCGTTGGGCGACATCGAGCCCGGCGAGATGCCGCCGACATCGGCATGGTGGCCGCGCGAGGCGACCCAGAACAGGATGTTTTTCTTTCTGTCGTCGAAGACCGGGGTGCAGACGGTGATGTCGGGCAGATGCGTGCCGCCGTTATAGGGCGCGTTGATGGCGTAGACGTCGCCCGGTTTGATCCGGCCCTTGTTGTCACGGATGATGGTCTCCACCGAGCGGTCCATCGAGCCCAGATGCACCGGCATGTGCGGCGCGTTGGCGACGAGCGAACCGTTGCCGTCGAACACCGCGCAGGAGAAATCGAGCCGTTCCTTGATGTTCACCGAGTAGGCGGTGTTCTGCAGCGCCACGCCCATCTGCTCGGCGATGGACATGAATAGGTTGTTGAACACTTCCAGCATCACCGGGTCGGCCTTGGTGCCGATCGCGCTCTGGCGTTTGAGCTTCCTGATGCGCGCGAGGACGAGGTGGTTCTTTTTCGTCAGCTCCGCCTGCCAGCCCGGCTCGACCACGATGGTCTGGTGCGGCTCGATGACGATGGCGGGCCCCGTCACCTTCTGGCTGGGCCTGATCTGGTCGCGGGTATAGACGGCGGCCCTGTGCCAGGCGCCGTCCGAGAAGAATTTCGTGCGGCGGGCCGGCGCGGGGAGTTTGCCGCGCGTCGTCTTGAGCGTCTTCTCGCGGAAGCGTGCGCCGCCGCCGACCGCCTCGACCGACACCGCTTCGATGACGAGGTCCTTCTTGCGGTCGATGAAGCCGAACTGCGCCTTGTGGGCGCGTTCGAAGGCGCCCTTCATTGCCGCAAGCGTTCCCGCCTTCACCACGAGGGCGGTGTCGGTGCCGGCATAGCGAATATGGGTGCGGACGATCACCTCGATCGACTTTGCCGGCACGCCCTGGCCGGCGACCTCGTCCTTTGCGTTCTTGCCGAGTTTCGCGCCGATCGTCTTCAGCGTCGCCAGCGCCTTGCTGCCGAACGGTTCCTCGATCGCCTGCTGGCGCGTTGAGCGGATATCGGCGAGGCCCATGCCGTAGGCGGAAAGCAGCGACGAGAACGGATGGATCAGCACTTTGGTCATGCCGAGCGCGTCGGCGACGAGGCAGGCGTGCTGGCCGCCGGCGCCGCCGAAACAGTTGAGCGCATAGCGGGTCACGTCGTAGCCGCGCTGCACCGAAATCTTCTTGATCGCGTTCGCCATGTTCTCGACCGCGATCCGGATGAAGCCGTCGGCGACATCCTCCGGCGATTTGCCGCCGACCTCCTTTGCGAGATCGGCGAAGGCGGCTCGCACGGCGGCGGCATCGAGCGGCTGGTCCTGGTTGGGGCCGAAGATTTTCGGGAAGAAGTCCGGCATCAGCTTGCCGGCCATGACATTGGCGTCGGTGACGGCGAGGGGACCGCCGCGGCGATAGCATTTCGGTCCCGGATTTGCCCCGGCGCTGTCGGGGCCGACGCGGAAGCGCGCGCCGTCAAAATGCAGGATCGAGCCGCCGCCGGCCGCCACCGTGTGGATGAGCATCATCGGCGCGCGCATGCGAACGCCCGCGACCTCGGTCTCGAAAGCGCGTTCGTATTCGCCGTCATAATGCGACACGTCAGTCGAGGTGCCGCCCATGTCGAAGCCGATCACGCGTTCGAAGCCGGCCTCGCGCGCGGTCTGCGCCATCGACACGACGCCGCCGGCCGGGCCGGACAGGATCGCGTCCTTGCCCTGGAACAGATCGGCGGCGGTGAGGCCGCCCGACGACATCATGAACATGAGGCGCGGTGCATTGCCGCTTGCTGCAGTCCGCTCCCTCCCCCGCAAGGGGGGAGGTGACACAAAGTGTGCTGAACCGCTCTCGATCTCACCCGCCACCTGCGCCACATATCTGCGCAGGATCGGCGACAGATAAGCGTCGACGACGGTAGTGTCGCCGCGGCCGACGAGCTTGATCAGCGGCGAGACCTCATGGCTGACCGAGACCTGCGCGAAATTCATCTCCCGCGCGAGGCGCGCGACCATCTTCTCGTGCTCGGGATAGCGGTAGGCGTGCATGAAAACGATCGCGACCGCTTTGATACCGTCGCGCCGGGCGGCTTCGAGATCGTGCCCTAGTGCGGCCAGATCCGGCGCGCGCTCGACCGTGCCATCCGCGCGTACGCGCTCGTCGACCTCCACGACGCGCTCGAACAGCATGTCGGGCTTGACGATCTGCTTGGCAAAGATTTTCGGCCGTGCCTGATAGCCGATGCGCAGTGCGTCGCGGAATCCTTTCGTGGTGACGAGCAGCGTGCGCTCGCCCTTGCGCTCCAGGAGCGCATTGGTGGCGACGGTGGTGCCCATCTTCACCGCGCCGACGCGGCCGGCAGGAATGGGTTCGCCGGCTTTCAGGCTGAGCAGGTCGCGGATGCCTTGCACTGCAGCATCGCGATAGGCTTCCGGATTCTCCGACAAGAGCTTGTGCGCGATCAGCGAGCCGTCCGGCCGGCGTCCCACAATGTCGGTGAAAGTGCCGCCGCGGTCGATCCAGAAATCCCATTGCGCCGACGCCGCCATGGTCCGTCCCCGTGTGCGCGCTTTACGTTCCGACCTTTATAAATCGTCGATAGATTGTTGACAAATCATCCGACCGCGTTAGCCTTCGCTATCCGCAAGACTGCGGACGCGACGGCAAGGCCGGAACGTCGCGACCGGCGACCTCCGGGCATCGCGAGGATGGATGGCGAAACAGCAGGCCGCAAGACACACGGACCATCCGCTCGGTCCGATCGTCTCGTCCGCGCACTTGGCGGCCGGCGCCATGCCGGCGCTGTCGGAACTGGAATTCGGCCTGATCCTTCTCGGCCACGCCTTCGAGCGCTGGATGGTGCGCTGCATGGCGGCGGCCGGGGTGCCCGATCTTTCGCCGCTCGACGTGCTTGTCCTTCACACGATTGCCCACCGCGACCGCGCCAAGCGCCTCGCCGACATCTGCCTCGTGCTCAATATCGAGGACACGCACCTCGTCACCTATTCGGTGAAGAAGCTCGAAGGGCTCGGGCTCGTGACGTCCGGCCGCAGCGGCAACGAAAAGAATGTCGTCATCGCCCGCAAGGGCGAGGCGGTGGTCGCCAATTACACCAAGATTCGCGAAGCGCTGCTCGTCGCGCCGGTGAAGGGCGCAGGCAGCGACGAGCGCCGTCTGTCGGAGGTCGCCGCGATGATGCGCGCCCTGTCGGGCCATTACGACCAGGCCGCGCGCGCGGCGGCGAGCCTATGAAAGGGGCGAACGGACCTATTCGAGCGGCAGGCGATCCCTGCTAGAGTGTTTGGTAGAGGAGCAACAGGGACCGCGCGAATGCGGCCTGAGGGAGAACGATAATGACGATAGTGACGCGCGGACTTCTCGGGCTTGTCGTTGCCGGCAGCATGGCGACGGCGGCTGCGGCACAGACCAAATGGGACATGCCGACGCCCTATCCGGAGGGCAATTTCCACACCAAGAACATCGTGCAGTTCGCCGCCGACGTCGACAAGGCGACGAACGGTTCGCTGAAAATCCAGGTGCATGCTGCCGGATCGCTGATCAAGCATCCTGACATCAAGCGTTCGGTACGTCAGGGCACCGCGCCGATCGGCGAAGTGCTGGTGTCGCTCGCCGCCAACGAAGCCCCGGTCTATGGCGTCGACTCGGTTCCGTTCCTCGCCACCGGTTATGACGGCGCCAAGAAGCTTTATGGCGCGCAGAAGCCCTATCTCGAGAAGCAGCTCGTCAGCGAAGGCCTCGTGCTGCTGTTCTCGGTGCCGTGGCCGCCACAGGGCATCTATGCCAAAAAAGAAATCAAATCGATGGACGACCTGAAAGGTCTGAAGTTCCGCACCTACAATACCTTTACCGGCCGCATCGCCGCACTCTCCGGCGCGATCCCCACGCAGGTGGAGGTGCCGGACGTCCCGACCGCCTTCTCCACCGGCCGCGTCGAGGCGATGATCACCTCGCCGTCCACCGGCGTCGACTCGAAGGCCTGGGACTTCCTAACCCACTATCACGACACGCAGGCTTGGCTGCCGCGCAACATGGTGTTCGTGAACAAGGCCGCCTACGACAAACTCTCTGCCGCCGAGAAGAAGGCGCTCGCCGATGCGGCCAAGGCGGCCGAAGAGCGCGGCTGGGCGGCCTCTGCCGAGGAGACCAAGTCGAAGACGCAACTCCTCAGGGACAACAAGATCACGGTCGTGACGCCGAGCGAAGCGCTCAAGAAGGGCTTTGCCGAGATCGGTGCCAAGATCGCCGCCGAATGGGAAGCTTCGGCGGGCGCGGACGGCAAGGCGTTGCTCTCGGCCTATCGCAAGTGACCGATCGCAAATGAGCTGAGCTTCATCGCAATGGGAGCCTATCCCCCGGGCAGGGGGATAGGCCGAGGGGAACGATGATGCGCCGATTTCTCGACGGGCTGTACCGTCTCGCCTTGTGGCTGTCGGCGCTTTGCCTCGTCGCCATCGCGATGCTTGTCGGCTTACAGCTTACCGGCCGCATCCTCGACGGTCTGCTCAAGCTTGCAGGCCTGCCGCCCTACGGTTTTGTCATTCTCTCGCTGTCGGAAATCGCCGGCTATCTGCTGGCGGCTGCGAGTTTCTTCGCGCTCGCCGCGACGCTGAAGGCCGGCGCCCACATCCGCGTGACCATGCTGCTGTCGGCGGTCGGAGAGGCGCGCCGCCACGTCCTTGAAATCTGGGCATTCGGCGTCTCGGTGGTGTTCTGTGCCTACATGACCTGGAATCTGGCGAGCTTTGCCTTCGTGTCCTGGCAATTCAACGAGGTCTCGCCCGGTCTTATACCAGTCCCGCTCGTCTATCCGCAGGCCGCCATGGCCGTCGGCGCATTCATTCTGACGGTCTCGCTGATCGACGAATGCATGATCGTGTTCCGTCGCGGGCGTCCGACATTCCGCGCCGCCGAGGACGCGATCACGCTCGGGAAGGAAGGCTGATGGGCGTCGTCGAGCTCGCTCTCCTTCTCATCCTGCTGCTGTTCGTCGTTCTTGGCTCCGGCGTATGGATCGCATTCGCGCTGGCGGCGACCGGCCTCGTCGCGGTGATGACCAAAATCTCCACGCCGCCCGGACAGGTGCTGGCGACCGCGATCTGGCAGGCGTCGAATTCCTGGGACCTGACCGCCCTGCCGATGTTCATCTGGATGGGCGAGATTCTCTATCGCACCAAATTGTCCGAGGACATGTTCGAGGGGCTCGCCCCCTGGCTGCAGCGGCTGCCCGGCCGCCTGCTGCATGTGAACGTGGTCGGCTGCGCAATCTTTGCGGCGGTCTCCGGCTCCTCGGCTGCCACCTGCGCCACCATCGGGCGCATCTCGCTGCCGGAGCTGCTCAAGCGCGGCTACGACGAAAAGATGGCGATCGGCACCTTGGCTGGTTCGGGCACGCTCGGTCTCCTGATCCCGCCCTCAATCATCATGATCGTGTACGCGACAGCGACCGATCAGTCGATCGCGCGGCTGTTCATTGCCGGCGTGCTGCCGGGCGCCATGCTGGCATTTCTGTTTATGGGCTTCATCGTCGTATGGGCGCTGCTCAACCGCGACCACATGCCGCCGCCGGAACCGGCGACGAGCTTCGCCAACCGTATCGTCGCCACCCGCCGTCTCATTCCGATCGTGCTCCTGATCGCCGGTGTCATCGGCTCGATCTATGGCGGGCTCGCTTCGGCGACCGAGGCGGCGGTGGTCGGCGTCTTCCTCTCGCTCGCGCTGTCGTGGCACTCGGGTACGCTCACGCAGCAGAATTTCACCGAGGCCCTTCTCGGCGCGACCAAGACGAGTTGCATGATCGCGTTCATCCTCGCGGGCGCCGCCTATCTTACCGCGGCGATGGGCTTTACCGGCATCCCGCGCGCGCTGGCGGAATGGATTTCGACGCTCAATCTGTCCAACTGGCAGCTCCTCACCGCGCTGACCGTCTTCTTCATCATTCTGGGCTGCTTCCTGGACGGCATCTCGATGGTGGTGCTGACGACGGCGATCATCATCCCGCTGGTCGAGCGCGCAGGCTACGACCTGATCTGGTTCGGCATCTACCTCGTGCTGGTGGTCGAGATGGCGCAGATCACGCCGCCCGTCGGATTCAACCTTTACGTCCTGCAGGGCATGACCGGGCGCAACCTGTTTGTCGTCGCCGGCTATGCCTGGCCGCTGTTCGCGCTGATGTGCGTGGCGGTCGCGCTGATCACGACATTCCCGCAGATCGCGCTCTGGCTGCCTTCGACCATGCTGGACGTGCGCTGAACGCGCGTATCCGCAGACGACAATGCTTCAGGCGCGCGTCACCCGCATGCGCGTGGCGACCGCAACCGTCGTCACCACGGCGAGCGCGAACAGGATCGTGTCGAGGCCGACGCTCTCGCGGTTGACGAGGGCGGCGAGGGCGACTGTCACGAAAGGTTGCACGAGCTGTACCTGCGAGACGCGGCTGATGCCACCGAGCGCAAGTCCGGCATTCCAGAAGAAGAAGCCCATCCATTGCGCCATGAGCGCCGAATAGAGCAGGCCCGACCAGGCGCTTGCCGGGATCGCGGATAGGTCGGATGGCAGCAGCAGCCAGCAGGCGAGCAGCGAGAAGGGCAGCGACAGCACGAGCGTCCAACTGATCACCTCCCAGCCGGGCATCGTGCGCGTCAGCGCGCCGGAGGCGGTGTAGGCGATGGCGGCCGACATGATCGCAAGCACAAGCTGGGCGTCGCCTTCGCTCAGGCCCGCGAAATTCTGCAAGCCTCCATTCTGGTGGATCGCAAACAGCATGACGAGCGCAGCGCCGATGATGCCCGCGATCCAGAATCCCCAGCCCGGCCGCTCGTGGGCCATGACGACAGCGGCCGCCGCCGTCGCAAGCGGCAGCACGCCGAGCACCACCGCGCCGTGCGAGGCCGGCACGTTCTGCATCGCGAGCGCGGAAAAGAACGGAAAGCCGAACACCACGCCAAGCGCGATGATGACGAACCCCGGCCAGACGCGCTTTGGCGGCAGCGGGCGGCGCAACATGAGGAGCAGCGCGAGCGCGCAGACCCCGGCAATGCCCGCGCGAGCGGCGGTGACGAACCACGGATCGATGAACTCGACCGCAAGCCGCGTCGCCGGCAGCGAGCCGGCAAAAATGCAAACGCCGAGAAATCCGAGAATGAAGCCGAAATTCGTACGGGAAGAATGCATGCGGAATATGGATTTCCGGAATTCGTCTGGCAGGGAAGCGTCCATGCCGGTGCCCTACGGCAGCAAACCGAGAATCGGATCGCGGTCAGTGTACTCGATTTTGCGCAGCAGGGCGTGCGGCGCACGGGGCGCGTTATCGCCCGTTTCCTTTGCGCGTGCGGCGGCGCCCGGCCTTCGCGCAACCCTAAAAATGGGCGAAGGCCCGGCGGCGTTCAGCCACCGGGCCTTCATGATTGCGTTGCGCGTCGCTCGACGCGCATCGTCGAAGTATCAGCCGGCCTGTAAGCCGGGTTCTGTATGGCCCGGTCCGCGAACGTACCGGACGTGACGGCCATTCCTCTGCGACGCCGGTTGCCCGGCGCCTGAAGCAACCTACCCGAACGGCTGATCCGGACAGATCTGGCGCTTGCGCGCCGCGCCGCTCCTATTCGGTTTTGCTCCCGGTGGGGTTTGCCGTGCCGCCGACGTTGCCGCCGGCGCGGTGCGCTCTTACCGCACCCTTTCACCCTTGCCGCGGCGCGCGGCCGTGGCGGTCTGCTCTCTGTTGCACTGTCCCTGGAAACCGGCCCGCTTGCGCGCACCGTCTTCCGCCGGACGTTATCCGGCACCGTTTGTCCGTGGAGCCCGGACTTTCCTCCCCGGCGCCCTTTCGGACCTTGCCGGAGCGGCCGTCCGGCCGACTGACGCCATAGCAATGGGAATGCAGGCGCGCCGCGTCAAGACCAAATCGCGTCGGAATCCTCCTCCGTGGACGCGATGAGCGAGGGCCTGCGGGCATGGAGGGGTAGGGAATCGGTAAGTGCCTGCAAGGTCATCAACGTGGAGGAATCGACGACGCCGTCGATCTGTGCCGGCCGGAAATGACGCTGGAAGGCCATGACCGCGTCGCGCGTGACCTCGTCGAATTCGCCGCCGGTCGAGACGTGATAGCCATAGGCCGCCAGCACCTGCTGCAGGCTGGCGATGACGTCGCCGCGGTCGCCGAGCGCGAATGTCGGGCCCGGCACGATCGGCACCGGCTCGATCCAGTGCCCGACGCCGGACCAGTAGAGCGTCCGCCAGGGAAACTTCTCGCCCGGGTCCTTCTTGCGCGAGGGGGCGACGTCGGAATGGCCGAGCACGCGCTCGGGTGCGATTTGCCAGCGCGCGATGATACCGCGACAGAGCGCGGTTACCGCGGCGATCTGGCGTTGCGGAAAGTCGGGATACCTGTCGTCGTGGCCGGGATTGGCGATCTCGATTCCGATCGAGCAGGAATTGATGTCGGTCTCTTCCGCCCAATAGCTCTTGCCGGCATGCCAGGCGCGGCGGCTTTCCGGCACCATCTGCACGATGCGTCCGTCCTCGTGGACGAAATAATGCGCCGACACCTCGCTGCCGGACGAGCAAAGCCGCTCCAGCGCGCGCTCGGCATCCGGCATGCCGGTATAATGAAGAAGGATCATGTCGGGCTTGCGTTCGCCGGCCCGCTCGCCGTGATTGGGCGAGGGGCGTAGCGCGCAAACCAGCGAGGAATCGGGAGCGAATGTTGCGTCGTCGGTCGGCATGATCTGCTTCATGCCCGAATTTGCCGCGCAAGTTAAGACGCGAAGCGGCCCGGACCGCGGGGGCCCGGGCCGCGCTATTGCGCTGTCGTGACTACCGTCAGCGGTTGGTCGAGGCCGGCGGCGTGGTCGGCCGCGGCGCCATGCCGCTGTTGCCGGAGCCGGTCGTTGCCCGGCGCGCATTGGCCTCCTTCTCCTTCTGCGTTTCGAACGCCTGCGCCTGCTGCAGCTGGTCCTTCGTCATGTTGAGCCGCAGCTTGCGGTCGTCGACGTTCGCGCCCTGGATCACCTGGAACGAGGACGGGGCGAGTGCGACGTTCTTCGCGCCGATGCCGAGGAAGCCGCCGACGCCGACCACATAGGCGACAATCTGGCCATCCTTGCTGAACAGCACGTCGTTCACGTCGCCGATCTTCTCGTCGTTGGGACCGATCACGTCGGTGCCCTCAAAGTTCGAGCTCAGCCACTGGTCGGCGGACTGCGACGAAATGAACTGGGCGGAGTCGCTGACGTTCGCACCGGTCGTCGACTGCGCCTGCGAGCCAGGCTTCGGCATGGCCGGGCTATCGCTCTGCGCTACGGCGCCGCTGGCCACGAGTGCGGTCAGGGCCGCCGAGAGCATGATGTGTTTGAGCATGTGTGCCTCCTTGCATTGTCATGAAGTCATGAAAGTCAGGCGCGTCGGCCGCGTCGCGACACGCTGCCCGGTCAACGGCCGGCCGAAGCGATCGTTCCCGACGGGAGAAGGCAAGGGAGAAGGCAAGGACGTGGAACCGCATCGTATCGTTGGTTGTTGATCGACGATGGGTTCCCGCAGGTACGGGGTGTATTCCCGTGCGTCCCGGCGGGATTGGTCAACGTTTTCTTAAAATTAAGCGCGCTGAATGGCGCCGGCGGGCGCCGCAACGGGGAATCCGGGCGGTGTCCATGGTTCCATTGACGCCCATAGTATCCCATGATAGCCCATTTTATCCCAAACCGGCTCGGCGGGCTGTCACCGAGGACACATGGACCGGTTCGTCTCGCAATTCATCCTGCGCCTCGATGCCAAGGGCCGCGTGTCGGTCCCCGCACCCTTTCGCGCGGTCCTGGTGCAGGACAAGAGCGAAGGCATTTTCTGCTGCCCGGCGGTCGGCCGGCCGGCGATCGAGGCGGGCGGTTCGGCGCTGCTCACGGAGATCGAGCAACTGATCGCGAGCTATCCGCCTTTCTCCGAGGAGCGCGAGACGATCGCGACCGCGCTCTACGGCACGAGCGAGACGCTCAAGATGGACGGCGAGGGCCGTGTCACGCTCTCCGATCCGATGAAGGACCATGCCGGCATCATGGATGCCGTCGCCTTTATCGGGCTGGGACACAAGTTTCAGATCTGGGCGCCGGACCGTCTGGGCGCGCAACTCTCCGAGGCCACCGGAGCAGTGCGCAGGCTCAGGAAGCGGCTCGGCGCGCAGGGCGCAGCGGGTCAACCGCACGGAGCACGGGAAAAATGACGGGCCGCGACGGCGGGGCTCCTGCTGTCGCTGGCGGACCGGCCCGACATATTCCCGTGCTCGGCCCTGCCGCGCTCGACTATCTCAATATCCGCGCCGGCGGCGTCTATATCGACGGCACCTTCGGGGCTGGCGGCTACAGCCGCGCGATCCTCACCGCCGCCGACTGCCGCGTCATCGCCATCGACCGCGATCCGGGCGCGATCGCCGCGGGCGCGGACCTGGTGCAGGCGGCGCATGGGCGGCTCGCGCTGGTGCAGGCGCGCTTCTCGGAACTCGACGCGGTGGCGCGCGCGCAAGGCCTCCCATCGGTCAACGGCGTCGTGCTCGATATCGGCGTCTCGTCCATGCAGCTCGACGAAGCCGCGCGCGGATTCTCCTTCCGCAACGATGGTCCGCTCGACATGCGCATGGGCGGCGAGGGACCGGGCGCCGCCGACGTGATCGCGGTAATCGGCGAGCGCGATCTGGCGAACGTGATCTTCCAGCTCGGCGAGGAGCGCCATTCGCGTGTCATTGCGCGCGCCATCGTGCAGGCGCGCCGCAGCGCGCCGATCCGCACGACCGCGCAGCTTGCGCAGCTCGTCTCGCAAGCGGTGCGCACGCGGCCCGGGGCCCTGCATCCGGCGACGCGGACGTTTCAGGCGCTGCGCATCTTCGTCAACGACGAACTGCACGAACTGGCGCAGGCGCTCGTGGCCGCCGAGCGTATCCTGGGCGAGGGCGGCCGGCTGGTCGTGGTGTCCTTCCACTCGCTCGAAGACCGCATCGTGAAGATTTTCCTCGCCGGCCCGGGCCGCGAAGGCGTTTCGCGCCATCTGCCCGACAGCGCGCGGCCGGCGGCCGCCTTCCGCGTGCTCACCAGAAAGCCGGTCACCCCGGACGAGGACGAACTGAACGCCAATCCGCGCGCGCGCTCGGCCAAGCTGCGCGCGGGCGAACGCACGACCGCCGCCGCCGGGCAGATCGATTTGTCGGCTCTGCTGCCGCGCCTGCCCACGCCGGCCGAGGTCATGAAGGGGCGGACGGCATGAGGCTCATCCACCTTTTCGTGATCGGCGTGTTGCTCGCGGCGGCGGCCTATGTCTATCAGATCAAGTTCGACGCCACGCTGCAGGCCGAGCGCCTCGCCAAGCTGCGCAACGACATTCGCCGCGAACGCGACGCGATCGCGACCCTGCGCGCGGAATGGGCCAAGCTGAGCAATCCCGGCCGCATCCAGGGTCTCGCGCAGCGCCACCTTGCGCTTCAGCCGCTCGACGTCACCCAGATCGATACGCTGGAAAATCTGCCCGCGCGCGCGCCGCAGACCATCCTGCCCGACATCGAGGATCCGATCGCCGCCATTATCGAGAACGAACCTGACCTGCCGACCGGAAGCGCTTCGCCCGCCGCGGGGGGGATGCGATGACGCGATCTTCCGCCGCCCCGGCCGCACTCCATGGTGCTGCGGGCCTGATCGGGCGCCTCCTCTATGGCGCGAATGTCGATCGTGCCGCCAAGGCGCGCGCGCGCATCGGGCTTGCGATCGTGGTGTTCTCGCTCGTCTATGGCGTGATCGCGGCGCGGCTCCTACTTTACGGCCTGGCGGCCGATCCCGCGGCCACGCGGCGCTCCACCGCCAGCGACGCGGTCGCCACCGCGCGCCCGGATATCCTCGACCGCAATGGCGAAGTCCTCGCAACCGATGTGCGCACGCCCTCGCTGTTCGCCGAGCCGCGTAAGATCATTGATGTCGACGAGGCGGTGGAGCTGCTCACCGCCACCTTACCCGACCTCGATGCGCGCGAACTGCGCGAACGGCTTTCCTCCAGGCGCGGCTTCATCTGGCTCAGGCGCGAGATCACGTCGCGCCAGCAGGCCGACATCCACCGGCTCGGCATTCCCGGCATCGGCTTCCTGAACGAGAACAAGCGCGTCTATCCGAACGGCGCGGTGGTCTCGCACGTCATCGGGCACGTCAATATCGACAACCAGGGCATTGCCGGCATCGAGAAATGGCTCGACGGGCGCGGGCTCGCCGACCTGCATCTGGCCGGCCTGGCGACCGACCGCCTGCAGAAGCCGGTCGAATTGTCGATCGACCTGCGCGTGCAGCACGCGCTGCGCGAGGAGCTTCTGGCCGCGCGCGAACGCTACAAGGTCAAGGTCGCCGCCGCCGGTCTCGTAACCGACGTGCGCAGCGGCGAAGTGGTGGCGATGGTCTCGGTGCCCGATTACGATCCCAACGATCCGCGCCAGGCACTCGACGAGACGCGCCTGAACCGCCTGACCACCGGCGTGTTCGAGCTGGGTTCGACCTTCAAGGCGCTGACGGTGGCGATGGCGCTTGATTCCGGCAAGGCGACGCTGTCCTCGACGTTCGACGCGCGCGCGCCGCTGCGCTATGGCCGCTTCGAGATCAACGACTATCACGCGCAGCGCCGCATCCTGTCGCTGCCGGAGGTCTTTACTTATTCGTCCAATATCGGCACCGCGCGCATGGCGCTCGGCCAGGGCATCGAGGCGCACAAGGCATTCCTGCGCAAGATGGGCCAGCTCGAGCGCCTGCGCACCGAATTGCCGGAGAGCGCCGAGCCGCTCGTTCCCAAGAACTGGGCCGAACTGAATACCGTGACGATCGCGTTTGGCCACGGTATCGCGGTGGCGCCCTTGCAGGCGGTGATGGCGGTCGGCGCGCTGATGAACGGCGGCAGGCTCATCCCTCCGACCTTCCTCAAGCGCAGCGAGGCCGAAGCCGCCACGCTCGCAAAGGCCGTCATCAAGCCGGAGACGAGCATGCGCATGCGCTATCTCATGCGGCTGAACGCGGAGAAGGGGTCGGCGAGGCGGGTCGACGTGCCGGGCTATTATGTCGGCGGCAAGACCGGCACCGCTGAGAAGGTGGTCAACGGCCACTATTCCAAGACCAGGCTTCTGACCACGTTCATGGCCGTGCTGCCGTCGGACGAGCCGCGTTATCTCATCACCATCATTCTCGACGAGCCGCAGCCGACCCCGGAAACCAAGGGCTTTGCGACCTCGGGCTGGAACGCGGCCCCTACCGCCGGGCGAGTGGTGGAGCGCATCGCCCCGCTGCTCGGCCTTGCGCCGCGCTTCGATCTGCCGCCCGCCGACCGCCAGATTCTTGCAGTAACATCGGCCATCAGGTAACGCGGCGGGCGGACGGCGCCCGACCGCCGCCGCCAGAGCCCGCTTATGATCCTGTCCGAACTTCTGCCTGAGGAAGCCTCACGCGATCCGCGCCTTGCGGCCGTTGCGGTCACGGGGCTCACCGCCAACAGCCGCAAGGTCGGACACGGCTTTGCGTTTTTTGCGGTGCCCGGCAGCAAGGCCGACGGGCTGCAATTCGTGCCGCAGGCGATCGCAAACGGCGCGGCCGTCATCGTCGCCGAGCGTACATCGTCCGCGCCGGCAGACGGCGTCGCCTTCGTCCGTGTTGCCAATGTGCGGCGCGCGCTCGCGCTTGCGGCGGCGCGGTTTTTCGTCCGTCAGCCGGCGACCATCGCCGCCATCACCGGCACCAGCGGCAAGACCTCGGTCGCCGCCTTCACCCGGCAAATCTGGCAGGCGCTCGGGCACGCTTCGGCGAGTGTCGGCACGATCGGCGTCGTCTCCCCGCGCGGGGAAACCTACGGCTCGCTCACCACGCCTGATCCGGTCGATCTGCATCGCACGCTTGCGGCGCTTGCCGACGAAGGCGTCACGCATCTGGCGATGGAAGCGTCCTCGCACGGCCTCGACCAGTACCGGCTCGACGGCGTGCGTGTGAGCGCAGGCGCCTTCACAAATCTGAGCCGTGACCATCTCGATTATCACCCGACGCTCGATGCCTATCTGCAGGCGAAGCTGCGGCTGTTTTCCGATCTGGTGCCGCCGGGCGGCGGTGCCGTCATCGTCGCCGACCATGAGCCGGCCGCCCGTGTCGTCGCGGCGGCGAAGACGCGTGGGCTTGCGGTATTCACCGTCGGGCGGCAGGGTGAAGGTATCCGGCTTGCCGAAGCAAGCATCGAGGGCTTCGCGCAGCGCCTGACGCTTGAACATGCCGGACGGCGTTACGCCGTGAAGCTGCCGCTTGTCGGCACGTTCCAGGTGGAGAATGCGCTCGTGGCAGCGGGGCTTGCCATCGTGACCGGAGGCGATGCGCCGTCCGTGTTCGCAGCGCTTGAAGGCCTGCGCGGCGCCAGGGGCCGGCTCGATCTCGTCGGCGAAAAGAACGGGGCGCCGATCTTCGTCGATTACGCGCACAAGCCCGATGCGCTCGCCAAGACGCTGGAAGCATTGCGTCCGTTCGCAAGCGCGCGGCTTGTCGTCGTGTTCGGCGCTGGCGGCGACCGCGATCCGGGCAAGCGCGTGCTCATGGGCGAAGCGGCCGCCGCCGGGGCGGATCGCGTCATCGTCACCGACGACAATCCGCGCAGCGAGGACCCCGCCGCCATCCGCGCCGCGATTCTTGCCGCAGCGCCCGGTGCCATCGAGATCGGCGATCGGGCGCAGGCCATCCGCCAGGCGATCGCCGACTTGCGGCGCGGCGACGTGCTTGTGATCGCGGGCAAGGGCCACGAAAGTGGCCAAATTGTCGGCGAGCAGGTATTGCCGTTCAGCGACCACGAAGAGGTGGCGGCGGCGCTGGGGGAAGGGGCCCGATGAGGGACGCGGATCTGTGGACCGTCGCGGCCATGGCCGAGGCCATGAAGGCGCGCGCGCACGGCCCGCTGCCGGAAAGCGTCGGCGGCATATCGATCGACAGCCGCACGCTTGCATCGGGCGACGCTTTTTTCGCGATCAAGGGCGACAGCCGCGACGGCCATGACTTCGTGGCTGCGGCGCTTGCCGCCAAGGCCGGCCTTGCGGTCGTCGCCGAGAAGCGCCGCAAGGAATTCGGCAAGTACGCGCCGCTTCTGGTGGTGAAGAACGTGCTCACCGGCCTGCGCCAGCTTGCGCGCGCCGCGCGTTCGCGCTCGCAGGCCGCGGTGATCGGCGTCACCGGCTCGGTCGGCAAGACCGGGACCAAGGAAGCGCTCGGGCTTGCGCTTTCGCGCAGCGGCAAGACGCACGTCTCCACCGCCTCCTACAACAATCACTGGGGCGTGCCGCTCTCGCTTGCGCGCTGTCCGGCCGACGCGCGTTTTGCGGTCTTCGAAATGGGCATGAACCATGTCGGCGAGATTGCGCCGCTGTCGCGTCTCGTGCGTCCGCACATCGCCATCATCACCGCAATCGCGCCGGTGCATCTGGCACAATTCAAGTCAGTCGCCGGCATCGCCGACGCCAAATCGGAGATTTTCGCCGGCCTGCAGGCAGACGGCGTGGCCATCGTCAATCGCGACACCCCGCATTTCGAGCGCATCCGTCGCAACGCGAAAAGGGCGGATGTCGCTCGCATCGTAGGTTTCGGCGAGCATGCGGATGCACAGGCGCGCGTCCTCCAGTATGCACTGCAGCCGTCGAGTTCGACCGTGCATGCCGACATTCTCGGCCAGGCGGTAACCTACAAGCTCGGCGCGCCCGGCAAGCATCTCGTGCTCAACTCGCTCGCCGTGCTTGCGGCGGCGTCGCTTGCGGGTGCCGATCTCGCGCTCGCGGCGCTGGCGCTCGCCGACCTCAGGCCGGCCGGCGGCCGCGGCACGCGGATCGCGCTGGCGCTGCCCGGCGGCGAGGCGCTGCTGATCGACGAAAGCTATAATGCCAACCCGGTGTCCATGCGCGCGGCGCTGGCGCTGCTCGGGCAGGCGGAGACCGGCGGACAGGGGCGGCGCATCGCGGTGCTTGGCGACATGCTGGAGCTCGGGAGGAAATCCAAGGCGCTGCATGCCGAACTGGCCGAGCCGGTTGTGGAAAACGGAGTCGATCTCGTGTTTTGTGCCGGCCCCGACATGCGGGCGCTGTGGGATGCTCTTCCCACGGAGCGGCGCGGCGGCTATGCGGAAAGCGCCAAGGCGCTGGAGCCGCAGCTTCTCGATGCGGTGCGGCGCGGCGATGCCATTATGGTGAAAGGCTCGAACGGGTCGAGAATGGCGCTGATCGTCAAGGCGCTCGAGCGGCTCTCGGCCCGCCATATCGACGACACGCGGGGCAACGGAAACGTGCAAGGTTGACGCAATGCTTTATTGGCTGGTCGAGTTTGCCGACAAAATCTCTTTTCTCAACGTCTTTCGCTACATCACGTTCCGCACCGGAGGGGCGATGATCACGGCACTAGTCTTTGTTTTCGTGCTCGGGTCGCCGATCATCGACCTTCTGCGCATGAAGCAGGGACGCGGTCAGCCGATCCGCGAGGACGGCCCGCAATCGCACAAGAAGACCAAGATCGGCACGCCCACCATGGGCGGGCTGATGATCCTCTCAGCAGTGGCGCTTGCGACCATGCTTTGGGCCAATCCCGCCAACCCTTATGTCTGGCTCGTGCTCGGCGTGACGCTCTCGTTCGGGGCGATCGGCTTCTACGACGACTATCTGAAGGTGACCAAGCAGACCCATGCCGGTTTCTCCGGCAAGCTGCGCCTGCTTGCCGAAACGCTGATCGCGATCGCCGCCTGTATCGCCATCGCCAAGCTCGGGCGGCCGGTTTTCGCCACCTCGCTGACCTTTCCGTTCTTCAAGGATCTGGTCGTCAATCTCGGCTGGTTCTTCGTGATATTCGGCGCACTCGTCATTGTCGGTGCCGGCAATGCGGTGAACCTGACCGACGGCCTCGACGGGCTCGCCATCGTCCCGGTGATGATCGCCTCGATGAGCTTCGGCCTGATCGCCTATCTCGCCGGCAACGTCGTGTTCTCCGACTATCTCAACATCCATTACGTCGCCGGCACCGGCGAACTGGCGGTGCTATGCGGGGCGGTGGTCGGAGCCGGCCTCGGCTTTCTCTGGTTCAATGCGCCGCCGGCCTCCATCTTCATGGGCGACACCGGCTCGCTCGCGCTCGGCGGAATGATCGGCACGATCGCGGTCGCCACCAAGCACGAGATCGCGCTTGCGATCATCGGCGGACTGTTCGTGCTGGAAGCGGTATCGGTGATCGTGCAGGTCGCCTCCTTCAAGCTCACCGGCAAGCGTGTGTTCGCGATGGCGCCGATCCATCATCATTTCGAGCAGAAGGGCTGGACCGAGCCGCAGATCGTCATCCGCTTCTGGATCATCTCGATCGTGCTCGCGCTCGTGGGCCTGTCGACGCTGAAGTTGCGCTGATCCGGTTGCCGGCTGTTCGCGCGCCGCGGAACGCATTACGGTTGCTGTCATGACCCCGGTCACCGTCTTCAAGGACAAGCGCGCCGCCGTGTTCGGTCTCGGCAGCTCGGGCCTAGCCACCGCGAAGGCGTTGCTCGCGGGTGGTGCCGAGGTCGCAGCCTGGGACGACGGCGACGGCGCGCGCAGCAAAGCCGCGGCGGTCGGCCTGCCGCTCTCCGATCTACACGATATCAATTGGCGCGGTATCGACGCGCTCGTGCTTGCTCCCGGCGTTCCGCTCACCCATCCGCAGCCGCACTGGACGGTGCAGGCCGCGCAGGCGCACGGCGTTGAGGTGATCGGCGACGTCGAGCTGTTCGCGCGCCAGCGCGCGACGGAGGCGCCCGCTGCGCCCTTCGTCGCCATCACCGGAACGAACGGCAAATCCACGACCACTGCGCTGACCGGACATATCCTCTCTGCATCCGGCCGCGAGGTGCAGGTCGGCGGCAATCTCGGTACGCCGATCCTCGCGCTGCAGCCGCCGAAGTCGGGGCGCTATCATGTGATCGAGCTGTCGTCCTACCAGATCGACCTGATGCCGACGCTTTCGCCGTCGGTCGGGATCATGCTCAACGTCACGCCCGACCACCTCGACCGTCATGGCACTATGGAGCGCTATGCCGCGATCAAGGCGCGCGTGCCGGCCGGGGCGAAAGCGGCGGTCGTCGGCGTCGACGACGCATTCGGCCAGGCGATAGCGCGCGATCTTGCGCAGGCGGGCAAGCGCGTCATTGCGATTTCCACGCGCGGTCTCGTGCCGTTCGGCTATGTCGCCGGCCAGAGTCACATCTATCGCGTCGACGGCAAGGACGCCGAGGAGGTCGCCGATCTCGCCGGCGTCAATTCGCTGCGTGGAACGCACAATGCCCAGAACGCGATGGCAGCGTTCGCGGCCTGTACCGCGCTCGGCCTCGACGACCGCACGATCCGCGAGGGCCTGCGCTCGTTTCCCGGGCTCGCGCATCGTATGGAGCAGGTGGGGCGTCGCGGCAGGGTGCTGTTCGTCAACGATTCCAAGGCGACCAATGCGGATTCGACCGCCAACGCCCTCGCCGCGTTCGGCGACATCTACTGGATTGCCGGCGGCAAGCCGAAGTCAGGCGGCATCGCGAGCCTCGATGAATATTTCCCGCACATCCGCAAGGCCTATCTGATCGGCGAGGCGGCCGACGAGTTTGCGCGGACGCTTGCCGGCAAGGCCGCCTGCGAGATTGCCGGCACGCTCGAGCGCGCGGTCGAGGCCGCCGCGCGCGAGGCCGCCCAATCGTCGGCCGCCGAGCCGGTGGTGCTTCTGTCGCCGGCCTGCGCCTCGTTCGACCAGTTCGCGAATTTCGAGGCGCGCGGGGAGCGCTTTCGCGCCCTGGTCGCCGCTCTGCCCGAATAGGCCGCCCGTTTCGGCGTGCAAGACTGGTGTTCGTTAATCAAACCTAAACACAATCGAGCGACCACTAGAGCCGGAGTCATCCACACTGGATTTATCCGCCCTCATCCTGCGGAGCGCTTCACAGAAGCGCGTCTCGAAGTATGAGGGCGGCTCCATCCTTCGAGATGCATTGCTTCGCAATGCTCCTCAGGATGAAGCCGAATCGAGGACGGGGATCATGGTCTCGCGCACGGAACGCACGCCGTTCGCCAACTGGTGGTGGACCGTCGACCGCCTGATGCTGGCGTCGATCGGTGCGCTCATGCTTGCCGGCATCATCCTGCTGCTCGCCGCGAGCCCTCCGGTCGCCGTCAAGCTCGGCCTCGATCCGTTCCATTTCGTCAACCGGCAGGGCCTCTATCTCGTGCCGGCGATCGTGATCCTGCTCGGCACCTCGTTTCTCTCGCCGCAGCAGATTCGCCGGCTGGCGCTCGCGGTCTTCCTCGTCTCGATCGTCCTGCTGCTGGCGGTGCTGCAATTCGGCGCGGAGGTGAAGGGCGCGCGGCGCTGGATCATGGTGCTTGGCGTCAATATCCAGCCCTCCGAATTCATCAAGCCGGCTTTCGTGATCCTGATCGCCTGGCTGTTCGCCGAATCGACACGCCGCCCGGAAATGCCGGCCAACAGCGTAGCGCTCGCCTTGCTGTTGCTCGTGCTCTCGCTCGTGGTGCTGCAGCCCGATTTCGGCCAGACGCTGCTGATCGCGCTCGTCTGGGGTTCGCTGTTCTTCATCGCCGGCATGCGGATGATCTGGGTGGTCGGGCTGAGCGGGGCGGCGCTGGCCGGGCTCACGGCCGCCTATTTCACCGTTCCGCACGTCGCGCGGCGCTTCAAGCGCTTCTTCGATCCGTCCTCGGGCGATACATTCCAGATCGATAATGCGGTGGAATCGTTCCTGCGCGGCGGATGGTTCGGCCGCGGCCCGGGCGAGGGGACGGTGAAGCGCATTCTCCCGGACAGCCATGCCGACTTCATCTTCGCGGTCGCCGCGGAGGAGTTCGGCATCGTTCTGTGTCTGGCGCTGGTCGCGCTGTTCGCCTTCATCATCGTGCGCGCGCTCACGCGTGCGATGCATAACGACGATCCGTTCGCGCGCTTTGCCGCCTGCGGGCTTGCGATCATGTTCGGGACGCAGTCGGCGATCAACATGGCGGTGAACCTGCATCTCATCCCGGCCAAGGGCATGACGCTGCCGTTCATCTCCTATGGCGGCTCCTCGCTACTCTCGCTCGCCTACGGTCTCGGGATGCTGCTGGCGCTCACGCGCGAGCGCCCACGCGCCGAAATCCTCGGCAGCCGCCATGCGCTGGGGATGCCCGCATGAGCACGGGCGCCGACGGACGGCTGCTCGTGCTGGTCGCAGCCGGCGGTACCGGAGGGCACCTGTTCCCGGCCGAAGCGCTGGCCGCGGCTTTGGCCGAACGTGGCGTGCGCGTCGCGCTCGCAACCGATAGCCGCGCCGCGCGCTATGGCGGACATTTCCCCGCCGACGCCGTCCATGTCGTTCCGAGCGCGACCGTGCGCGGGCGCGATCCGCTCTCGCTGGCGCGGACGGCGGGTACGCTCGCGCTCGGGCTTGCCAGGGCCTATGCGCTGCTCGGCCGCCTTAAGCCGGCAATGGTCGTCGGTTTCGGCGGCTATCCGACCGTGCCACCGGTTCTGGCCGCGACGCTGCGCAGGATTCCGGCGCTCATCCATGAGCAGAACGGCGTGATGGGGCGCGCCAACCGCCTGCTGGCGTCGCGCGTGCAGGTGATCGCGACCGGCTTCGCCGGCGTCACCGACCATGACGCAGCGCTGAAAGCGAAAACGGTATGCACCGGCAATCCGGTGCGGCCTGCGGTGGTTGCGGCCGCCGCGGTCCCCTACGATCCGCCGTCGAGTGACGGCGCGTTCCGTCTCCTCGTTTTCGGCGGCAGCCAGGGCGCGCGCGTGATGTCGGAAATCGTGCCGCCGGCGGTCGCGCGCCTCGAACCGCACCTGCAGATGCGGCTTCGGATTGTCCAGCAGGCGCGCGCCGAAGATGCCGCGCATGTCAGGGAGCTTTATGCCGCCGCCGGGGTCGCAGCCGATGTCGCCCCGTTCTTCGCCGATCTTCCCGCGCGTATGGCCCAGAGCCATCTGATCGTGTCGCGCTCGGGCGCCTCCACCGTCGCAGAGCTTGCCGCGATCGGCCGTCCGGCGATCCTCGTGCCGCTGCCTCATGCCCTCGATCAGGACCAGAATGCCAACGCCATGGTGATCGAGAAAGCCGGCGGCGCGATCCGCCTGCCGCAGGCGGAATTCTCGCCCGACCGGCTGGCGGCCGAAATCGCGGCGCTGGCGGGCGATCCGGCGCGGCTTTCGGCCATGGCCGTGGCCGCAAAATCGGTCGGCGTGCTTGACGCGGCGGGCCGATTGGCGGATTTGGTTCTGCGCACGGCCGGCGCCCGGCCGCACTGATCTTTATCCGTTCGGCGTTGGCCGTGGCCCGGTGCGTGGCATCGGGGCCGGCCGCCGCATCCAGGGCATCCGCTTATGAGACTCCCGCACGATATCGGCACGATCCATTTTGTCGGCATCGGCGGCATCGGCATGAGCGGCATCGCCGAAGTGCTGCTCAATCTCGGCTACAAGGTGGCCGGCTCCGACGTCGCCGAGAATGCCAACGTCAAGCGCCTGCGCGACAAGGGCATTGCGGTCGCTATCGGTCACGATGCCGGCAATATCGAGGGCGCGGACGTGGTCGTCATTTCTTCGGCCATCAAGCGCGACAATCCCGAACTGGTCGCCGCGCGCGCGAGGCGCCTGCCGGTGGTGCGGCGGGCGGAAATGCTCGCCGAATTGATGCGCCTGAAATCCTGCGTCGCCATTGCCGGCACCCATGGCAAGACCACGACGACATCGCTTGTCGCGGCGCTGCTCGATGCCGGCGGGCTCGATCCGACCGTCATCAATGGCGGCATCATCAACGCCTACGGCACCAATGCGCGGCTCGGTGCCGGCGACTGGATGGTGGTGGAGGCCGATGAATCCGACGGTACCTTCCTCAGGCTGCCGGCCGATATCGCGATCGTGACCAATATCGATCCCGAGCATCTCGACCACTTCAAGACCTTCGATGCGGTCAAGCAGGCGTTCGAGAAATTCATCGAGAACATCCCTTTTTACGGCTTTGCGGTGATGTGCACCGACCATCCCGACGTGCAGGCTTTGGTCGGGCGCATGGAGGATCGTCGTATCCTGACCTACGGCCAGAACCCGCAGGCCGACGTGCGGCTGCTCGATCTCGATCACGCCAACGGTGCCTCGACCTTTGCGGTGCTCGTGCGCGGGCGCGACGGCAAGGCCGACCGCCTCATCGCCGATCTGCAACTGCCGATGCCCGGCCGGCACAATGCGCTCAACGCCACCGCGGCGGTGGCGGTCGCCTGCGAGCTCGGCATCGCCGACCAGAAGATCCGCGAAGCGCTGGCGGGCTTCGGCGGTGTCAAGCGCCGCTTTACGCGTACCGGCGAATGGAACGGCGTGACCGTGATCGACGATTACGGCCACCATCCGGTCGAGATCGCTGCCGTGCTCAAGGCCGCGCGCGAGTCGAACAAGGGCCGCGTGATCGCGGTGGTGCAGCCGCACCGCTACACGCGGCTGAAGGAATTGTTCGAGCAGTTCTGCACCTGCTTCAACGACGCCGATACGGTGATCGTCGCCGACGTCTATACCGCCGGCGAAGCCCCAATCGAGGGCGCCGACCGCGATCATCTCGTGCAGGGCATGCGCGCGCGCGGCCACCGGCAGGTGATCGCGCTGGAAAGCCCGGAGACGCTCGCTACCCTCGTCAAGGGCATCGCGCAGCCGGGCGATCTTGTCGTGTGCCTCGGCGCGGGCTCGATCACGCAATGGGCCTATGCGCTGCCGGGTGAACTCAAGGCGTTGGGCTAGGCCGGAGACGGTGTCATGAACGTATGGTTCACCTTCAAGCACGATGTGCGCACCGAGGACGGCGAACGCTATATCTGCGCCCGGGTTTCGGCACGACAGCCGCACATGCCGGACACCGGATTGTGGGGATTAACCGAAATAGACGTGTGGATCGCGTTCCCCGCCGGCGCCACCATGGACGATCTGCGCGAGGCGGCGCTTGCAAAAGCGCAGGAGCATGCCGGGCACTTCGCAGCCTTGCCGCGCACCGACATCACTTTTGAATCGGGTGGCGAGATTTGACCGTTACGGTGAGGGAAGGCGGGATCGTATTGCCATGAGCGAATGCATCGCCCTCCGTCATGTTGCGTTCGAGGATGCCGGGTTGTTGTCCGGCCTCTTGGCTGAGCGCAGCTTTTCACTGCGATATCTCGAAGCCGGCGTCGACCGGCTCGATCCGTCAGCAATCCTGTCCGCCGACCTTCTGCTGGTCCTCGGCGGCCCGATTGGCGTCTATGAAGAAGACCGGTATCCATTTCTGCACGACGAACTTGCCGCGTTGCGGGCGCGGCTTGAGACCCGCCGCCCCACTCTCGGCATCTGCCTCGGCGCACAACTGATCGCCAAGGCGCTGGGCGCGGATGTCGGGCCCGGGCCGCAGAAGGAAATCGGCTGGGCGCCGGTGACGCTAAGCGAAGCGGGACGGAAGTCCGTATTGAGCGCGTTGGCGGACGTGCCGGTCCTGCACTGGCACGGCGACAATGCGGCGCTGCCCGCGGGTGCGGTCGCGCTCGCTTCGACGGCCGCCTGTCCGCATCAGGCTTTTGCGATTGGTGAAACCATTCTCGCGCTGCAATTCCATATCGAGGCCGATCCCGCGCGGCTCGAGCAATGGCTAGTCGGGCATACGGTGGAGCTTGGCAAGGCGGGCATCGATCCGTGCACGATCCGCGATCAGGCCGCAACGTTCGGCGGCCGCACCGCCTCTGCGGGACGCGAGGTGCTTTCCGCGTGGCTTACACAGGCATGTCCCGCGCGATGAGCTTTCCCGACATCACCGCAACGCTCAAAGCTGCGATGCCGGCGTTGCGCGGCCGCCTGCTCGCCAACCAGCCGCTCGCCGACCTCACCTGGTTTCGCGTCGGCGGCCCGGCGCAGGTTCTGTTCATGCCCGAGGACGAGAACGATCTGGCGTATTTTCTCAGGAATCTGCCGGATGACGTTCCGGTCGTCGTGATCGGTCTTGGCTCGAACCTGATCGTGCGCGACGGCGGCGTCGAAGGCGTCGTGATCCGGCTCGGCCGCGGCTTCAACGCGGTGACCGTCGAAGCGGGCCACCGCATCCGCGCCGGCGCGGCCGTTCCGGACGTGAAGGTCGCGCGTGCGGCGCAGGAGGCGGGCATTGCCGGCCTGTCGTTTCTGCGCGGCATTCCCGGCGCGGTCGGAGGGGCGCTGCGCATGAATGGCGGCGCTTATGGCCGCGAGACCAAGGATGCGCTGATCGAGGCGCGTGGCGTCGACCGCAAGGGCGAGATCCGCGTGTTCTCGAACGCCGACATGCATTACAGCTACCGCCATTGCGGCGCGCCGGAGGACGTCATCTTCACGCAGGCCCTGTTCCAGGGCGCACCGGGCGATCCGGCCGTCATCGCCGCCGAGATGGACAAGATCACCGAGGCGCGCGAGGCGACGCAGCCGATCAAGAGCCGCACCGGCGGCTCGACCTTCAAGAACCCGCCCGGGCACAAGGCCTGGCAATTGATCGACGCCGCCGGCTGCCGCGGTCTCGTGGTCGGCGACGCGCAGGTGTCGGAGCTGCATTGCAACTTCCTGATCAATCGCGGCCGCGCCACCGCCCACGACATCGAGACCCTGGGCGAGACCGTGCGCGCGCGCGTGAAGGAAAATTCCGGCGTCGGCCTGGAATGGGAAATCAAGAGGATCGGGGTGGCCCTATGACCAAACACGTTGCCGTTCTCATGGGGGGCTGGTCGTCGGAGCGCGAAGTTTCGCTTCGCTCCGGCGAAGCCTGCGCCGCCGCCGCCGAGCGCCGCGGCTACCGTGTCAGCCGCATCGACGTGCAGCGCGACATCGCGACCGTGCTGCAGACGCTCAAGCCGCACGTTGCCCTCAATGTGCTGCACGGCCGGCCGGGCGAGGACGGCACGCTGCAGGGCGTGTTGGAAATCATCGGCGTGCCCTACACGCATTCGGGGGTGCTCGCTTCCTCGCTCGCCATGCAGAAAGACCTCGCCAAGGTCATGCTGAAAGCGGCCGGCGTTCCGGTACCCGAGGGCATGGCGGTCTCGCGCTTCGAGGCGGCCAAGGCGCACCTGCTCGAGCGGCCCTATGTGATCAAGCCGATTTCGGAAGGCTCCAGCGTCGGTGTCTTCATCGTCACCGAACAGCATGATCACCCGCCGCAGGAATTGTTCAGCGACGGCTGGGCGTTCGGCGACATGGTGCTGTGTGAGCGCTACATCCCGGGCAAGGAACTCACCTGCGCGGTCGTGAAGGACGCACCCACCGACGTGATCGAGATCATCCCGAAGGTACGGTTCTACGATTATGAGGCCAAATACGCGCCCGGCGGCTCGGAACACGTCCTGCCCGCTAAAATTTTACCAAAAGTTTACCAAGAGGTCCGAAGACTGGCTCTCCGTGCGCATCAGGCCCTGTCCTGTCGGGGCGTGACGCGCGCGGATTTCCGCTACGACGACCGTAGCGCGGGGACAGAGGGATTGGCGTGCCTGGAGGTGAATACACAGCCGGGCATGACCGAGACATCGCTGGTTCCCGAGCTTGCGGCCCATGCGGGCGTAACGTTTGACGAGCTGGTGCAATGGATGATCGAGGACGCCTCGCTGAACCGCTGACGCGGTCGCGCATCGCGCGTGCCCGATCCTCGACGCTCATCCGCCAATCCTCCGAACCCGGCGCCGCCGCAGGCGCCTTCGATGATCTGTCCCGTCTCGTCGCGCGCATCCCGCGCGGCTGGGGCGCGGCGGCGACGTTTGTCTTCCTTTTGTGTGCGCTCGGCTACGGCGCGGTGCGCGGCGGGCATGCGGATGCGGCGCTCGCCCGGATCGGGGCTGCGCGCGACGCGTTTTCGGTCGCAGCCGGTTTCCGAACCGCCCACATCACGATCACCGGCAACCGCAAATTGTCGCGCGAGGATCTTCTGGCCGCCGCGGGCGTGAGCGAGCAGGGCTCGCTCCTGTTTCTCGACGCGGATGCCGCCCGCACGCGCCTGAAAGCCGATCCCTGGATCGCCGACGCCACCGTCCTTAAGCTTTATCCGGACCGGCTCACCATCGCCGTCATCGAGCGCCAGGCCTTCGCGCTCTGGCAGAAGGACGGCCGCGCCCGCGTCATCGCCGAAGACGGAACGGTGGTACAGGACGTCGTCGACACGCGCTTTGCCGATCTCCCGCTCGTGGTCGGGCAGGGCGCGGAGAAGCGCGCGCGCGATATCCTCGCGGTCGCGGAGCGCTTCCCGGCTATCCGCGATCAGGTGCGCGCCTATGTCTTCGTCGCCGAGCGGCGCTGGAACCTGCGTCTGAAGAACGGCATCGACGTGCGCCTGCCGGAAGACGATCCGGCTCAGGCTTTTGCGACGCTCGTGACGCTCGATCGCGACCGCAAGCTGCTCTCGCGCGATGTTGTCGCGATCGATCTGCGGCTTGCCGACCGCGTTACCGTGCGCCTTCCGCACGAGGCGGCAGCCGCGCGCGCGCAAGCGCTCAAGGACCGCAAGACCAGACGCAAGGGGGACGACGCATGACCCTCCTGCATTACGGTCTCGCGCCCAAGATGAAGCCGGTCTCGCCGCGGCGTTCCGCGCTGGTCGCCGCGCTCGATGTTGGCACCAGCAAGATCGTCTGCATGATTGCGCGGCTCGAACCGCATCCGCCGAAGGAGGTCCTGCGCCGGCGCAGCCATGGCATTGAAATCCTCGGCCTTGGCCATGTCGAGGCACGAGGCGTGAAAGGCGGCAGCATCGTCGACATCCACGAAGCGGAAATCGCGATCCGGCGCGCGGTCGATATCGCCGAGCGCACGGCATCGGTTCAACTGGAATCGGTTGTGGTTTCTGTCAGCGCCGGGCGTCTGGCGAGTGAGACCTTTCATGCCAGCGTCGATATCGCCAGCCCGAAAGTCTCCAATCACGACATCGCCCGCGTCCTGTCTGCCGGCAGCCGGCATTCGGCCCGCGACGGACGCGTGGTGCTGCATTCGCTGCCGATCGGCTTCTCGCTCGACGGGGCGCGCGGCGTGCGCGAGCCGCGCGGGATGCTCGCGCGTCATTTCGGCGTCGACATGCACATGGTTACCGCCGACAGCGCGTCTCCGCGCAATCTTATGTTGGCGGTAGAGAAATGCCATCTGGCGGTCGAAACCATGGTTGCTGCGCCCTATGTCGCAGGGCTTGCCGCGCTTGCCGACGACGAGGACGATCTCGGCGCTGCGGTCGTGGACATGGGTGCGGGAACCACGACGGTCGCCGTGTTCTCGGCCGGCCGTTTCGTCCATGCCGACGGTTTCGCGCTCGGCGGCCATCACATTACCATGGATCTGGCGCGCGGACTCAATGCGCGCATCGCGGATGCCGAGCGAATCAAGACGTTCTATGGCAGTGTGCTGAGCAGTGGAACAGACGAACGGGACATGATCACCGTGCCTGCGGTCAGCGACGATCCTCGCGAACCGCCGCAAGTGATCTCCCGCGCAACGCTGGTGCAGATCATCCGGCCGCGCGTCGAGGAGATTCTGGAAATGGTCCGCGACCGCCTGGCCGCGTCGCCGTTTTCGGCAGAGCCGCGGGGGACGATTGTCTTGACCGGCGGAGCCGCCCAGCTCGCCGGACTGACCGAGCTTGCCGCGCGCGTTCTCGGCCGCGCGGTGCGGGTCGGCCGTCCGCTGGGGATTGCCGGACTTCCCGAAAGTGCCAAGGGGCCCGCTTTCGCCGTGCCCACCGGGCTCCTGGTCTATCCCCAGGCGGCCCATCTCGAACATTTCGAACCGCGGCCAACGCGGCAGATGATGACAGGAACAGGCGGTTATCTTGCGAGGGTCGGACGATGGCTGAAGGACGGCTTCTGATGACCCGACCCATCCCCGAATCGGCCGGTTGGCGGACCGGCCGTGCCGGTGGCGTTCACACCGCCTGCGTTTGCATGAGGCAGCCATGACCATCAATCTCAAAGTCCCCGATATTCGGGAACTCAAGCCCAAGATCACCGTCTTCGGTGTGGGCGGCGGCGGCGGCAACGCCGTCAACAACATGATCGCCGCCGGCCTGCAGGGCGTCGATTTCGTCGTCGCCAATACCGACGCCCAGGCCCTGACCATGTCGAAGGCCGAGCGCATCGTCCAGATGGGCGTCAAGGTCACGGAAGGCCTCGGCGCGGGCTCGCAGCCCGAAGTCGGGCGCGCGGCGGCCGAAGAGGTGCTCGACGAAATCCGCGACCATCTCAACGGTGCGCACATGGTGTTCGTCACCGCCGGCATGGGTGGCGGCACCGGCACGGGCGCGGCGCCTGTGGTGGCCAAGGCCGCCAAGGACATGGGCATCCTCACCGTCGGCGTGGTCACCAAGCCCTTCCATTTCGAGGGCGAGCGCCGCATGCGCTATGCCGAGGCCGGCATCACTGAGCTTCAGAAATACGTCGACACCCTGCTCGTCATCCCGAACCAGAACCTGTTCCGGGTGGCCAACGAGAAGACCACCTTTGCCGACGCCTTCGCGATGGCCGACCAGGTGCTCTATTCGGGCGTCGCCTGCATCACCGACCTGATGGTCAAGGAAGGCCTGATCAATCTCGACTTTGCCGACGTCCGCGTGGTCATGCGCGAGATGGGCAAGGCGATGATGGGGACCGGCGAGTCCTCGGGCGAGAAGCGTGCGCTGGCCGCTGCCGAGGCCGCGATCTCCAATCCGCTGATCGACGATTCCTCGATGAAGGGCGCCAAGGGCGTGCTCATCTCGATTACCGGCGGCAAGGATCTGACCCTGTACGAGGTCGACGAAGCCGCCTCGCGCGTGCGCGAGGAAGTGGACAAGGACGCCAACATCATCGTTGGCGCGACCTTCGACCAGAGCCTCGACGGCATCATCCGCGTGTCGGTGGTGGCCACCGGCATCGACAAGGTGGCGGTCGTACGCCCGGCCGCCCCCGCCATGCCGGCCACCGTCGATGTCCGCGCCGCGCGTCCTGCCGAACGTGTCAATCCGGCCGCGCCGAGCCGTATTCCGGCCCATGCTGCGGCCGCCATCGAGCAGGCCGCGACCGCGGCCGTTGCCGCTGCGATCCTGCCGCCGACCGCGATCGAGGACGTCACCATCCGCCCGGTGGCGCCCAAGCCGTCGCTCTTCATCGAACCCAGGCTCGACACCCCGGCTGCTCCGCCGTCGGCTGACGCCGCTAAGCCGTTCATTCCGCCGGAAGCCGAACGGCCGGTGCAGCGTCCGCAGCGTATGCCGCGCATCGAAGATTTGCCGATGCCGGCGCAGCGCGAGATCCGCGCCAAGCGCGGCGAACTCGACGACAATCACCATCCCGAAAAGCAGCGCGTCGGCCTGCTGCAACGGCTTGCCGCTGTCGGCCTTGGCCGGCGCGAGGAAGAGCCGGAAGTCGAATCGGGGCCTGCGATTCGGTCGGCGCCGCCCGCGCTGGACCGCCTGCCGCCGCGTCCGGTGGTCCGTCCGGCGGAAAAACCAGTCTCGGACTATGCCCCGCGCCGCGCGCCGCAGGGACTGGACCAGCACGGCCGTCAGGCGCCTGTGCAAAACTCGCAAGAGGACGATCAGCTCGAGATTCCGGCGTTCCTGCGCCGGCAGGCGAACTAACACCTCTGTACCCGGTTTCGAAAATGCGAGCCCCGGCCCGAAAAGCCGGGGCTTTTTCGTTTCTCGCTCCAATATATTGATATTACAATATAAATTCTCTCAATCGGTTGTCGACGCGAAGCGTCCGCTCCGTGATAGCGTGGCCGGCGTTCCCAATTCGGGCGTAACGGCGACCCGAATGCGGCCGCTTCAAGGTAACAGTCGGTAATAAAGCGTTAGTTGGAGGCGACGGGGTGGCGTGGTTAAGGTTTCGCCACATAAAGGCTTTTCGCTCCGGCCGCTGTTTCGGCCGGGATTTCTTGAGAAACAAGATTTCTTGGCAAACAGGATTTCTTGGCGAAAAAGCGGCCAATGGGGCAAACGGGGGACTGCATGCGGCTCGGCCTTGTGCCGGAGGCATGCAGGAAAAGTGGGATGAAGGCCGTCAGGCAGACCACGCTTCGCGACCAGATCGCCGTCACCGGGGTTGGCGTTCATTCCGGTGTTCCGGTTACCCTCACGCTCCATCCGGGCGACGCCGATACCGGCATCGTCTTCACCCGTACTGACGAGAGCGGTCGCGAGCGCGAAGTGCGCGCCGATTATCGCTCGGTCACGGCCACCGAACTTGCCACGGTTCTTGGCGACGCGTCGGGCGTCCTGTGCTCCACCGCAGAGCATGTCCTTGCCGCCCTGCGCGGTTTGGGCGTCGACAACGCGGTCGTCGAGCTGGATGGTCCGGAAGTGCCGATCATGGACGGCAGCGCGGCGCCGTTCGTCGCCGCCATTGATCAGGCCGGCATTGCGCTGACCAATGCTCCGCGCCGTTTCATCGAAGTGCTTAAGCCGGTGCGCGTCGCCAGGGGCGAATCCTGGGGCGAACTGCGCCCCTATGCCGACGGATTCCGCGTCGAAATCGAAATTGCCTTCAACAATCCGCTGATCGGTCGCCAGTCGATCGCGACCGATGTCGAACCCGACCTGTTCCGCCGTGAACTCGCGCGCGCCCGCACCTTCGGCTTCATGAAGGACGTCTCGGCGCTGTGGAGCGCGGGCAAGGCGCTGGGCGCCGGCTTCGAAAATACCGTCGTGATGAGCGAGAACCGGGTGCTCAACCCGGAAGGTCTGCGCTATCCGGACGAGTTCGTGCGTCACAAGGCGCTCGATGCGGTCGGCGATCTGGCGCTGGCCGGGGTGCCGCTGCTCGGCGTCTACCGTTCGATGCGCGGTGGTCACAAGCTCAACCATGCCGTGCTGACCGCACTGATGTCCGATCCTTCGGCTTGGGCGTTGGTGGAAGCCGAGCCCGCGCGGCGCGTCCGCGGCCACGCTGATCTGGCGACCGGCCTCGTGGCGCCGGCCTATGGTCCCGACGTTTCCTGACACGTAATTCTCCAGCATTGGCCGTCCGGCCGGCGCGGGAGCGTGCGGGCTGGGGAGCTTTAACCGTTCGCCTTAATCCCGGCTGATTGTCGGCCCTAATGCTTGGGGCGGCTGCCTTTTTTCGGGTAAGAAAGGCTGGCATCGGCCGGTGCCGGCAGGGCCTTTGCGGGCGCTTGCGCGGCCGGGAAGGGGAAGGCCGGTACTGCCGCGTCCGGTTTCGGGCAAGGTGCGCGGGTCGGTGCCGTGAGGGGATAGCGACGTCATCCATGTCGAACGAGGCAGCAGCGCGTGTGAGCACGAAACGGCGTCCCGCCGGCATGCGTGCGCGTCTCGTCCACGTTCTGCTTGCGTTTGCGCTCGTGGCCGTCGTCGTGCCGCTTGCCGCCTGCACGAGCGACAAGGACATCCAGATCCCGGACGATCCGGCCGACAAGCTCTACAACGAAGGCCTCTATCTCCTTCAGAACAAGAAGGACCCCAAGGCCGCGGCCAAGAAGTTCGAAGAGGTCGACCGCCAGCATCCCTATTCGGAATGGGCGCGCAAGGCGCTGCTGATGACCGCCTACGCCTATTACGAGGCGCGCGAATACGACGAATCGATTTCCGCTGCCAAGCGCTATGTCACGCTGCATCCCGGCAGCCCGGACGCGGCCTATGCGCAGTTCCTGATCGCCTCCTCGTATTTCGAGGAAATCCCCGACGTCACGCGCGACCAGCAGCGCACCGAGAAGGCGCTGCAGGCGCTCGACGAGGTGGCGCGCAAGTATCCGACCAGCGAATACGCCGTCAGCGCCCGCAAGAAGATGGAGGTCGCGCGCGACCAGCTTGCCGGCAAGGAGATGATGATCGGCCGCTGGTATCTCGATCGCAAGGATTACACGGGCGCGATCAACCGCTTCAAGCTTGTCGTCACGCAATACCAGACCACGCGCCATGTCGAGGAGGCGCTAATGCGCCTGACCGAGTCCTACATGGCGCTCGGCATCGTGCCGGAGGCGCAGACCGCGGCCGCAGTCCTCGGACACAATTTCCCGGACAGCCCCTGGTACAAGGACGCCTACCGGCTGGTGAAGGGCGGCGGCTTCGAGCCCGACGAGAACAAGGATTCCTGGATCAGCCGGCTGTTCAGGAAGAAGGCGGCCTGACCCCCCGGAAATTAACTCTTTTCCGGTTTTCGTTTCTGTTTTGTTCTGGTAGGCTTTTCCCGACTCGGAAGCCCGTTTTCGAGAGGGATGTTCATGCTTGCCCGGCTCTCCATCCGCGACATCGTTCTGATCGACAAGCTCGATCTCGATTTTACCAGCGGCCTCGCCGTGCTGACCGGCGAAACCGGCGCCGGCAAATCGATCCTGCTGGATGCGTTTGCGCTCGCGCTCGGCGCGCGCGGCGACGCCACGCTCGTGCGCCAGGGCGCCGAGCAGGGCCAGGTGACCGCGATGTTCGAACTGCCCGAGGGTCATCCGGTCTGGTCGCTGCTGAAATCGAACGGCATCGACGAGGACGACACGCTGATCCTGCGCCGCATGCAGTCCGCCGATGGCCGCACGCGCGCTTTCGTCAACGATCAGCCGGTGAGCGTGCAGACGCTGCGCAGCCTCGGCGCGGAACTGGTCGAAATCCATGGCCAGCACGATGACCGCGCGCTTGTCGATGCGGCGAGCCACCGCCGCCTGCTCGACGCCTTTGGCGGGCTTGAGGATCAGGCTGCCGAGGTGACGAAACTGTGGGAAGCCCGCCGTACCGCCTTCGAGGCGCTGGAGGCGCACCGCGCCGAGGCCGAGCGCGCCCGGCGCGAGGCCGATTATCTGCGCCATTCGGTCGAGGAACTGACCCTGCTCGGCGCGCAAGAGGGTGAGGAGGCCGCGCTCGCCGAGCGCCGCGCCTCGATGATGCAGGCGGAGAAGATCGCCGAGGACCTCAACGAAGCTTTCGACGCGGTCGCAGGTTCCGCCTCGCCCGTCCCGATGCTCGGTTCCGCCATACGCCGGCTGGAGCGGCGCTCGGCGCAGGCGCCGGGGCTTGTCGAGCCCGCGGTGAAATCGCTCGACGTCGCGCTGAGCGCGATCGATGAAGCGCGCTCGCACCTCGAAGCTGCCTTGCAGAAAGCCAATTACGATCCGCAGGAGCTGGAGCGGATCGAGGAGCGGCTGTTTGCGCTGCGCGCCGCCGGCCGCAAGTTCAGCGTGCCGGTCGACGGGCTGCCCGCGCTCGCGCAGAACTATGCCGCTGATCTCGCGCTGATCGATGCCGGGGCCGAGCGCCTCGTCGAGCTTGAGAAGGCTGCGCACGAGACCGAGCGGCGCTTCCGCACCGCTGCCGAACGTCTTTCGTTCGCGCGCAACAAGGCGGCCGGCATCCTCGACAAGGCGGTCAATGCCGAGCTTGCGCCGCTCAAGCTCGAGCGCGCGCAATTCACCACCCAGGTGGTGACGGATTCCTCTACTCCCGGGCCGAACGGTATCGATCGGGTCGAATTCTGGGTGCAGACCAATCCGGGTACGCGGCCGGGCCCGCTGATGCGTGTGGCCTCGGGCGGCGAGCTTTCGCGTTTCCTGCTGGCGCTGAAGGTGGTGCTGGCCGACCGAGGCTCCGCGCCGACGTTGATCTTTGACGAGATCGACACCGGCGTCGGCGGCGCGGTGGCCGATGCGATCGGCATGCGCCTTGCGAGCCTTGCCGGCCGGGTGCAGGCGATTGCGGTGACGCATGCCCCGCAGGTCGCCGCGCGCGCCGATCGCCATTATCTCATCGCCAAGGATGCGCTTGACCGCGGCAAGCGGGTGGCGACGCGGGTGGGCGAGCTTTCGGCCGAGAAGCGGCGCGAGGAGATCGCGCGCATGCTGGCGGGCGCGGAAATCACCGAGGAAGCCCGCGCGGCGGCTGGCCGGCTGATGCAGGCCGCCGTGGCGTGAAGGGACCGGGCGTCATTCACCGCCGTCACGTCCGACATGCGGGCCCGGTCTTTGGCCGGCTCGAGGATAAGCCTTGTGCGGGGCATCCACGTCTTTAAATTTGAGTGTAAGAAGACGTGGAGGGCCGGGACAGGCCCGGCCATGACGATCGCCGCGCAGGGTCGTGAATGTCCGCCAAGCTTGCCAATCTGATCGATGCCGACAAGCTCACCGAGGCGCAGGCCGCCGCGGAACTCAAGCGGCTTGCCAAGGTCATCGCCGAGCACGACCGGCGCTATTACCAGGAAGACAAGCCGAGTATTTCGGATGCCGAATACGATGCGCTGCGGCAGCGCAACGACGCCATCGAGGCGCGCTTCCCCGCACTGATCCGCAAGGATTCGCCGTCGCGGCGCGTCGGCGCCGCGCCTGTTGGCCGCTTCAGGAAAGTGCGGCACGCGGTGCCCATGCTCTCGCTCGACAATGCGTTCGGCGAAAGCGACGTGCTTGATTTCGAGGCACGCATCCGCCGCTTCCTCAGGCTCGGCGAGGACGAGACGATCGACTTCAGCGCCGAACCGAAGATCGACGGCCTGTCCATGTCGCTGCGCTACGAGCGCGGCGAGCTTGTCACCGCCGCGACACGCGGCGACGGCATGGAGGGCGAGGATGTCACCGCCAATATCCGTACGCTGCATGACGTGCCGCACAAGCTCAAAGGCCGCCATGTGCCGGTGGCCTGCGAGGTCCGCGGCGAGGTCTACATGACCAAGCAGGCGTTCCTCGCGCTCAACGAACGCCAGAAAGCCGCGGGCGAGCCCGTGTTCGCCAATCCACGCAACTCGGCCGCCGGCTCGCTGCGCCAGAAGGACCCGGCCATCACCGCCACGCGCCCGCTCGGCTTCTTCGCCTATGCCTGGGGTGAGATGAGCGACATGCCGACCGACACCCAGAGCGGCATGATCCGCTGGTTCGAGACCTGCGGCTTCCGCACCAATCCGCTGACGAAACTGTGTCACTCCCTCGAGCAGCTCATCGCCTTCCACCGCAAGATCGAGGAGGAGCGGGCCGAGCTCGACTACGACATCGACGGCGTCGTCTACAAGGTGAATCGCCTCGACTGGCAGGAGCGTCTCGGGTTCGTTTCGCGCAGCCCGCGTTGGGCGGTGGCGCACAAATTCCCCGCCGAGCGCGCGATGACCGTGCTGCGCGATATCGAGATCCAGGTCGGGCGCACTGGCGCGCTCACGCCCGTGGGCAAGCTCGAGCCGGTCGGCGTCGGCGGCGTCATCGTGCAGAACGTTACGCTGCACAACGAGGATTATATCAGGGGCCTCGGCGGCAACGGCGAGGCGCTGCGCGAGGGCCGCGACATTCGCATCGGCGACACGGTGATCATCCAGCGCGCCGGCGACGTCATCCCGCAAGTGGTCGATGTCGTCATCGACAAGCGGCCGAAAAGTGCCAGGCCCTATCGCTTCCCGAAGAAGTGCCCATGCCCGCTGCATACCGACGTCGTGCGCGAGGAGACCGCGACCGGCGAGGAGGGGGCGCGCGCCCGCTGCAGTGGCGAGTTCGCCTGTCCGTTCCAGAAAGTCGAGCATCTCAAGCTGTTCGCCTCGCGCCGCGCTTTCGATATCGAGGGCCTGGGCGAGAAGCAGATTGCGTTCTTCTTCGAAGAGGGCTGGGTGAAGGAGCCGGCCGACATCTTTACGCTGCCCGCGCGCAACCGGACGATCAAGCTGGAAGGGCAGGAAGGCTATGGCGAGACCTCGGTCCGCAATTTGTTCGCAGCGATCGAGGAGCGGCGTCGGATTCCGCTCGACCGCTTCATCTATGCGCTCGGCATCCGCCATGTCGGCGATACCACGGCGCTGGCGCTGGCGCGCGGTTACGGCTCGTGGAAAGCGTTTCACGATGCCTGCCTTGCCGTCGCCAAAGGCGATCCGGAGGCGATCGCGGAGATGGATGCGCTCGACCAGATCGGCAACACCGTGATCGCTGCGGTCGCCGCCTATTTCTCGGAGAGCCACAATCGCGGCATCGTCGAGCGGCTGACGAAAGAGGTGACCATTCTCGACGCCGAGAAGCCCAAGAAGGACACGGCTATCGCCGGCAAGACGGTGGTGTTCACCGGTACGCTCGAACAGATGACGCGCGACGAGGCCAAGGCCATGGCCGAGCGGCTGGGTGCGAAGGTCTCCGGCTCGGTATCGAAAAAGACCGATCTCGTCGTGGCGGGGCCGGGCGCGGGCTCCAAGCTTGCCGATGCCAGGAAATACGGCATCGAAGTCCTGACGGAAGACGAGTGGTTCAGGCTCGTCGGCCGCTGAGCCGGCCGGCCGCAGGCGCGGTCAGGATTGCGGCGGGTCGGGCGGCCGCTGCGGGCGCACCAGCAGCACGAAGGCCAGCATGGCGCCGACGGCCAGTACGAGCATGGTCCAGGCGAGCGGCTGCGCGGTGCTCGAATGCTCGATCACGATGCCCATCGCCTGAGCGGCGGCGGCGCCGGTGCCCATCTGCGTGAAGCCGATGAGGCCCGACGCCGTGCCGGCCGCCTGCGGGCGCACGCTGATCGCGCCGGCAATGGCATTGGGCAAGAACACGCCGTTGCCGAACGACAGGAAGAATTGCGGCGGGAAAACCGTTTCGGGCCCGCCGTGCGGGAACAGCACCGCGAGCAGGATCGAAAGCACGCCGCCGAAAATCTGAAAGCCGACGCCGGCGCGGATCATGGCGTCGACGCCGAAGCGCGGCGAAAGCTGGGCGGCGACGAAATTGCCGACCATGTAGCCGAATGCCGACATGATGAACCAGGCGCCGTATTCGGCGGAGCTGCGGCCCATGATGCTGATGACAAGATGCGGGCCGCCGCCGAGGAAGGCAAAGAAGGTCGCCGTCCCGATGGCGGCGACCAGCACGTAGCCGACGAACGGACCGCTGCCGAGCAGCGCACGTGTCTCGTGCGCGAGATGGCGCACGCCGCCGCCGCCGACATGCGCGGGGCGCGTTTCCGGCAGTGCGAAGAACGTCCAGATCAGCACCGCCGCGCTCATCAGCGCGACGAAGGCGAAGGTCGCTTCCCAGCCGAACGCGGTATCGAGAATGCCGCCGATCAGCGGCGCGATCATGGGAGCGACGACCATCGCGGTCGCGACCCAGCCGATCATCGAGGCCGCGCGGTCGCGGTCGTAGAGGTCGCGGATCACGGCGCGGCCGATCACGAGCCCGGTCGAGGCGCCGAGCGCCTGCACGACGCGCGCCGTGATCAGGCCGCCGATGGTGGAGGCGGCGAGCGCAGCCACGCTTGCGAGCGCGGTGATCGCCAATCCCACGAGCGCGACCGGCCGCCGGCCGAAGCGGTCCGACAGCGGGCCGAGCGCGAGCTGGGAGACCGCGAGCCCGAGCAGATAGAGCGAGAGCGTGAGCTGCACGGTGGCCGGGTCGGTCGCCATGGTGACGACGATATTGGGCACCGCGGGAATGAGGATGTTGAGCGTCAGCGGCCCGATCGACGTCATCACCATCAGCAGGGCGAGAAGTCGCAGCGGAAAATCCGGCTCCGGCGCCTGGGACGGTTTCGGGGTCTGGGTGTCCACGGGGTTCGATCAGGGTTGGAGCGGGCGGGTGGCATTCTCGAGCCAGCCGCGGCCCTCCTTATCAACGAGCGGCGCGAGCGTCTCTGCGACGCGTGCATGGTAGCCATCGAGCCATGCAATTTCGCCGTCCGTCAGCAAAGCCGGTTCCACGAGCCGCCGGTCGATGGGAACGAGCGTGAGCGTCTCGAACGCGTTCAGCGTTTTTTCGGCGCCCGCCACCGGCTCCGCCGCCGTGACCAGAACGAGATTCTCGATGCGGATGCCGTAGGCGCCGGTCCGGTAATAGCCCGGCTCGTTCGACAGGATCATGCCGCGCCGCAGTGTGGCGCTGCCGAGCTTGGAGATGCGCGCCGGCCCTTCGTGTACGGACAGATAGCTGCCGACGCCGTGGCCGGTGCCGTGGTCGTAGTCGAGCCCGCGCACCCATAGATATTGCCGCGCCAGCGTGTCGAGCTGCGCGCCGGAGGTGCCGTCGGGAAACACCGCGCGCGCGATGGCGATATGACCCTTGAGCACGAGCGTGAAATGCGTGCGCATGTCGGCCTGCGGCGCGCCGATGGCGAGCGTGCGCGTGATGTCGGTCGTGCCGTCCTCGTATTGCGCGCCGGAATCGATCAGGAAGAGTTCGCCCGGTGCGATCCGCCTGTTGGTCGCGCGCGTGACGCGATAATGCACGATCGCGCCGTCCGGTCCCGCGCCTGCGATGGTCGGAAACGAAATGTCCTTGAGCGCGCCGGTCTCGCGCCGGAACGTCTCCAAAGCCGCGACCGCCTCGATCTCGGTCAGCCGGCCGGTCGGCGCCTCGCGGTCGAACCAGGCCAGAAAGCGCACCATGGCCGCGCCGTCGCGGCGGTGGGCGGCGCGCGCGCCGGCGATCTCGGTATCATTCTTGACCGCCTTCATGAGCGCAACCGGATCGGCCCCGCGCGCAGCCTTGCCGCCGGCTTGGGCGAGGATGCGGCCGAGCGCGTCGGCAGCCGTCGCCTGGTCAAGTTGCACCGTCTTGCCGGCTGCGCCGAGTGCTGCGAGATCGGTGGTGAAATCGTCCGGGCTTCGGATGTCGGCGAGCGCTTCCAGCGCAGCGCGTACCGTGTTGTCGAGCTTGCGGGCGTCGAGATAGAGCGACGGCCGTCCTTCCTTCCTCACGATGGCGTAGCCGAGCGGCAGCGGCGTATGGGCGACGTCCGCGCCGCGGATATTGAAGGTCCAGGCTAGTGCGTGCGGATCGGACAGGACGAGCGCATCGGCGCGCGCCTTGGCGATTTCGGTGCGGATGCGCGCGATCTTGGCGGCGGCCTTCTCGCCGGCAAAGCGCAAATCGTGCAGCACGATGCGACCAAGCGGGGCGGCGGGCCGGTCGGTCCACACTGCATCCACCGGGTTGCGCTCGAGCGGCACGAGCGCAGCCTTCGCCTTGCCGCAGGCCTTGGCAAGCCGCTCGGCGCCAGCGGCGGTGTGCAGCCACGGATCGTAGCCGAGCCGCGTCCCGGCCGGCAGATTCTGCTCGATCCAGGCGTCGGGCGGGGTGTCCACGAGATGGGCGATCGAGAACAATGCGGGGTCGACCTGCTCGCGCGCCTGCAGCGTGTAGCGGCCGTCGACGAACAGCACCGCGCGGTCGGCGAGCACGATTGCGCAGCCGGCGGAGCCGGTGAAGCCGGTGAGGAAAGCGAGCCGCTCCTCGCTGGGCGGCACATATTCATTCTGATGGGCGTCCGCGCGGGGAAGAATCAGTCCGTCGATTCCGCAGGCGGCGAATACGCGGCGCAGGTCTGCCATGCGCTGGGCGGATTTCGCAGCGTCCTGCGGGTCGTCGAACGACTGGAATTTGGTCTCGAACATGCGGCTGCACTCTATTGAGCGGTGCGCGGAGCGGCAAATATGCTCCCCACGCGTCGGCGGAAGCCTTGAAATGTCTCTCGAACAGGCAGCTTGCCTTTGATTTTGCACTGCAAAAAACCAATTTGGCTATCGGTCCATCAGCGTCGCTGAAGCGCCGCATTCATTTCTGAAATATGAAGTCCCTATGCGGACTTAGCAGAGATGCCCTGCATTGCAGCCCCTCCCTCGGAGGATCGGATGCGTTTATGTTGCACTGCAGAAGTCAGGAGGAAGTCGAGGAGTGTTTCACGACTTCTGAGAAGGAGACACACCATGACTGCGATTACCTACGGCACACACGCCCCGGCGCATACGGCGACGGCGGCAAAGGTCCCGGCCAAGGGCGGTTCCGCGACCGGTTTCTGGACGCGCGTCTGGAACGCGTTCCTCGAGGCCCAGATGCGGCGCGCGCTGCGCGAAGTCCGGATGCATCAGCATCTCATGCCGGCCGAACTCGAAATCGCCGGCAACCGGATCAGCTACAAGAACGAAGAGTCGCTGCCCTTCGTTCGCACGCGCGATTGATCGGCCCGTCCCGTCCTTTCATCGTGGTTGCTGCCTCGCGCCCTGGATCCCCGATCCGGGGCGCTGGCTTTTACCGGCGGGCCTGCGCATCACGAGCGTGACCCAGCCCTCGCGCACGATCCGCCGCTCGAGCACGAGGCCGCGCGCGCGATAGGCCGCGACCGCCGCGGTGGCGTGCGTCGTGAGCAGCCCGGACAACACGATCTGCCCGCCGGGCGCCATCAGTCGCACCGCCGGCCCCGCCAGTAGCTTGAGCGTCGGCAAAAGGATGTTGGCGAGCACCAGATCGTAAGGCGCGCGGCCGCGGAACAGGTGTGGCGCCAGATCTTTCGCCGCGACGGTGGTGACGAGGTCGCCGGCGCGGTTGAGCCGCACATTGTCCCTTGCCGCCGCCACCGCCTGCACGTCGATGTCGCTCGCCAGGACTGGTCGGCGGAAGCGGCGTGCCGCCGCAATCGCGAGCACGCCCGAGCCTGTACCGACATCGAGCATGCGGCGCGGCCGGCCGGGGCGGCTTTCCTTCGCCAGCCTGTCCAGCGCCTCAAGGCAGCCGCGCGTCGTGCCGTGATGGCCGGTGCCGAAGGCGAGCGCGGCCTCGATCTCGATGCCGATCCGGTTTGGCGCAACGCGCTCCCGGTCGTGCGCGCCGTGAACGAGGAAACGCCCGGCGGGCACTGGCGCAAGCCCGGCGAGGCTGGCGCGGACCCAGTCGACCACGGTGACCGCCTCGAACCGCATCGCGGCCGCGGTCCGGGCATCCGTGGTCTGCGCTACGAGCTCACGGACCTGCGCCTCGTTGGGCGCATCCTGAAAATGGACTTCCACCGCCCATCCGTCCGGCGTTTCGAAAGCGGCAAGTGCGGTCCGCTCGGGATCGATCTGCTCGCTCAAGGATTCGACGACGCGCAGCGCGGTCCGCTCCACGGTCAGGAGCCGGGCCACGATCGTCGGCTGCGGGAGAGATGTCTTGTCCATCGGGCCGTCGGCGATTGCCCGCTGTTAACAGGCGTCCCGCGGAGGAGGCGGCGCTGCGCGGGGGCGGGCGTTTTCCCCCAGGTTATTCACAGGATATCCATAGCCGGTCCGGCCGTGCGCTGCGAGCGTCGGCGCCGGTTTTCGTGCCTGTGCCGCAATTCGTCCCCGGTCTTATCGACAATGCCGTGATGATTGCCTGATAGCAGCCGGGATAGCGCTTTCCCCGACGCAATCCGGCCAGGGCAAGAGCAGGCTGTGGATTTTCCAAAGAGGCACGCGGCCGCCCGTCAGCGTCAGGCGACCTTGCTGCGGCCGGGCGTGGCGTCGCCGAAAACGAGTTCCGGCGCCGGGCGCGGACGGCTGAACAGATAGCCCTGGGCGTGCGTGCAACCGGCGGCCTGCAGGAGCGCAAGCTGTTCGGGTTTCTCGACGCCCTCGGCGGTCGTGGCAATGCCGAGGCTGCTGCCGAGGCTCGTAATGGCCGAGACGATGGCGGCGCAGTCGGCGCGGTTGTTGATCTCGTCGACGAACGACTGATCGATCTTGATCTTGTCGAAGGGGAACATGCGCAGATAGCTGAGCGACGAATAGCCGGTGCCGAAATCGTCGAGCACGATGTCCACGCCGAGCTTCTTGAGCCGGTGCAGCGTATCGAGCGTTCCGGTGTTCTTCTGCAGAAGCACGGATTCGGTGATCTCCAGTTCCAGCCGGTTCACCGGCAGGCCCGAGGCGTCGAGCGCGTGCTTGACCATCTGCACCAGATTGCCGCTGCGGAACTGCGCGGCCGACAGGTTGACGGCAAGCTTGATGTCGGCGGGCCAGCACACGGCGTCGAGGCAGGCCTTGCGCAGGATCCACTCGCCGAGCGGCACGATCAGGCCGATTTCCTCGGCCAGCGGAATGAAACGGTCGGGCGGCACGAGCCCGCGCTCCGGATGCCGCCAGCGCACCAATGCCTCGACCCCGACCGTGCGCAGCGTGCGCACGTCGATGAAGGTCTGGTAGTGCAGCTCGAATTCCTCGCGCGCGATGGCGTTGCGCAGGTCGATTTCGAGCGAGCGGCGCATGCGCGCCTCCGAATCCATCTTGTCCTCGAAGAAGCGGAAGTCGTTGCGGCCTTCGAGCTTGGCGCGATAGAGCGCGAGGTCGGCATTCTTCAGCAATTGCACGGCGTCGGCGCCGTCCTCGGGCGCGACCGCGATGCCGATCGAGATGCCGATGACGATTTCGTGGCCTTCGATCTGGTAGGGCGCGCTGATGTTCTTGAGCAGGCGTTCGGCCAGACGCACCGCCTCCTGGCGCTGGTTGCCGCCGGCGGTCTGCAGGATGGCGAATTCGTCGCCGCCAAGCCGTGCCACGGTGTCGGTTTCGCGCACGTTTTCTTTCAGCCGCAGCGCGACCGCCTTGAGCAGGGCGTCGCCCACCGGATGGCCGAGCGAGTCGTTGACGCCCTTGAACATGTCGAGATCGAAGATGAAGATCGAGAAGCTCTCGCCGTTGCGCGAGAGGCGCGCCAGCGCCTCGTCCATGCGCTCGCGGAACAATACGCGGTTGGCGAGGTCGGTCAGCGCATCGTGGCGCGCCATGTGGGCAATGCGTGCCTCGGCGCGCTGGCGCTCGGTGATGTCCTCGTGCGTCGCCACCCAGCCGCCGCCCGGGGCCGACTGGTTCTGCATGGCGACCACGCGCCCGTCGTCGAGATGTGCGACCAGATAGAAATAATTACCGAGCGCGAACTGACGACGCAGGTTGACGAGATAGCGGTCGATGTCGTCGGAGAAATTGCCGGCCTCCTTGCGCAGGCGCAGGATGTCGATCAGCGAGCAGCCCGGCTTCACGATGTCGCGCGGCAGGTGGTACATTTGCAGATAGCGTTCGTTGCACACGACGAGCTTCTCGTCGGCGTCGAACATGCACAGGCCCTGCTTCATGTTGTTGAGGGCGGCGTCGAGGCGCACATTGGCCTCGGCAAGGCGCGCCTCGCGCTCGGCGAGCGACCCCTCGGAACGGCTCATGCGCTGGAACTGGGTATAAAGCGAGCGCAGCAGCAGCGCAGAGCACAGGATGGTCAGCAGCGTGCCGATCCCGATCAGCATGGCGCGTCGGCGCCATACGGCGAGGGCGGCATTTTCCGAAACACCGACATTGATGACGAGCGGATAGTCGCGCAGCGGCCGCACGGCGATCAGCCGCGGCTCGCCGTCGATGTCGTTGGTGCGGTAATGGCCGCCGCCGACGGAGACCAGTTCGCCCCAGCGGCTGCTGCGATAGCTCGTGGCCGCGTCCGCAAGCTCGGGCTGTCGCAGCAGCAGCGAGCCGTCATAGCGCAGCAACGCGAAGCTCTGGTTGTGCAGCGATTGCAGCGAGGAGAAGATTTCCTGGAAATAGGAGAGCTTGACGCCGATGAGGGCGATGCCGATAAACGAACCGTTGTTGCCGGTCAGCCGCCGGCTGAAGAAGACCGTGCGGTGGCCGGAAACGCGGTTGAGCAGCAGGTCGCTGATGTAGACGCCGTGATGATCGGTGTTGCGGAAATGGACGAGATAGTCGCGGTCGCCGACGTTCGTCTTGGGCGCCGGCCAGCTGCGCGTGGTGTTGAGGATCGTGCCATCGGTGCCGACGAAGGCGACGACGTCGGCCTGCGGCAGGCGCGCCAGGCGTTCGCGCAGCAGATGATGCGTCACCGCGGTGATGGCGAAGTTCCCGAATTCCCCGGCATTCGGGAAGTTCTGGCTCTGGACACGTTCCTGCAGGTCGATCAGGACGAGGTCGATCGCCTGCACCGAGCGGCTGCTCTGTTCGGCAAGGACGGTAGCGATATTGTCGGTGCTCGTGGCGGCGTCGTTGAGCGCATCGCTGCGCAGGGTCCAGATCGTCAGGCCAATGGCGAAAACCGCGAGTCCGATCAGACCCGCGGCCATACAGATCAGGCTGTCGAACTTGACGTTGCGCGCCCGCGGCGCCATCGCGGATGATCCGGTTAATGTGCGTTAGCAAACTAGCCGTCGCGACTTTCAGAAGGTCTAAAGGGGATACGTTTCCGTGCGGTTGCGTTAATCGGCCGTAAATGCGGTACCGGCGGAACCGGTAATAATTGCCGGAGCGCGAGGGGAACCGCGTGGCCCCTGTTGCGATTGCCGGCGCGCGCATATTTATGAGGGCAATGCGCGACCTCCACGAATTCGATCTGGCGATGGATCGCCTGCAGGCGCGGCTGCCCGGCCGGCTGGCCGGTATGGTGCGTTATCTGCGCCGGCCGCAATCGCGGCTTGTACGCATTCCGGCCGCGGCCTTCCTGGTACTGGGGGGAGTGTTCAGCTTCCTGCCGGTGCTCGGTTTGTGGATGCTGCCGCTCGGGCTGTTTCTGGTCGCGATCGATCTGCCGGCCCTGCGGCCGCCGATGACGCGCATGCTGCACTGGATCGAACGTAAATGGTTCGCGCGGGGCGAGCCGACGCGGCCGGATCAGTCCCAGCCGTAGCCGTAGCCGCGCCGGTAGTAGGCCGGCGGCGGATCGTAATCGTCATAATAATAGGGACGTGTCTCGCGCGGATAGCCGTAGCGCGGCGTCTCGTACGGATAGCCGTAAACCTGCGGCCGCCGGTCGGGGTAGCGCGGAGCGTCTTCGGTAATGTTGCGCTCGGGTTCGTATCGCGGCGCGCGGCGTGCCAGCGGAGCCGCCGCCGGCGCGGGCTCGGTGCCGGTCACGACGACCTTGGTGTTGAGCACCCCTTCCTCCTTCACCAGCGCGAACAGCGTCGCGGCATTGCGCGGCTCGAGCCGCACGCAGCCATGACTCGCCGGGCGGCCGATCTGGCGGGTGTCGAGATAGCCGTGGATGGCGTGGCCGCGTTTGGTGAAGAAGATCGAATGGGGCATCGGCGCGTCGTCCCATTCGCGCGAGAAATGGTCGCGCTCCATGCGGAAGGCGGTGAAAGTGCCGTTCGGCGTGGCAAAG